>Ga0075994_108_pt1 | contig 1287 bp, 3 predicted proteins | sample RifGroA2_FD_68040 | JGI IMG/M metagenome (GOLD analysis project Ga0075994, IMG submission 68040) | Parcubacteria (Magasanikbacteria) bacterium GW2011_GWA2_50_22 | reverse complement strand
GAAGGCGACCAAGGCGCCGATCAAAAACGAGGCAGCGAACGGTTTGAAAAACAACACCGGCACTCTGGCTATGGCCAGGACGGCCTTTGTGGACAGCGCTACCGCCCAATTCTTCATTAACGTTAAAGACAACGACTTTCTGAACCATCAAAACACCAGTGCGGAGGGTTTCGGCTATGCCGTTTTTGGCCGGGTGATAGAGGGGATGGAAGTGGTTCAAAAGATAGAGAAGGTCAAGACCGGCGCCCATAGCACGCACCAGAATGTTCCCGTGGAGCCTGTCGTGATCCAGTCTATGCGTATCGTTAGTTAAAGCGCTGCTTTCGATTATCCATTCGCAGTCCACACGCCCTTTGGGTCGTATTTCCTGACCGCGCCCAGTTCTTCCGGCGACGGCGGCGGGGTCTCACGGAGATCCCCGGAAACGCGCAGCGGCCAACCGGTTTCATCTCGAATCTCTTCGACCGTGACGCCAGGATGAAAGAAGCCGAGGAGCATCTCTCCGCTGACCGGGTCAAAAGAGAAAATTCCCAGGCTAGTGATAACGCGGCTCGGCCCGCCGCCGTGGATGTGTTTCATTCGGCGCCAGTCGCCGCCTTCTCCATAGCCGGGGGAAGTGATGAAACGGACTCGCGGCCTAAAGCGGCGCTTTTCGTGATTCATGATGATGATGCAGCGGCGCGCCAGGGTCGCGATGTCCGCGGCGCCGCCGCTACCCGGAAGCCGAATCTTTTTTCCGCTTTCCTCCACCCAGTGGGTATTGAGGTTGCCGAAGCGATCGATCTCAGCGCCGCCGATGAAGCCGAGGTCAACCTGTCCGCTCTGCAGCAGGCCCATCACATCGAGAATGCCGCCACAATAGAGGGCGCGAGCCACATTAGGCGGGTCGCTTATGGTGAAAATCGATTCCAGAGCCGGCCGATCCCGGATCACGCCGTTTTCAAAGATACCAATTGATCGGGGGGCATGGAGCTCTTTGGCCACGGCAAAGCTGAGAAGGGGAAGGCGCATTCCAACGAAGACCATCTCTCCATCGCGAATCTCACGCGCCGCGGCAACCACCATGAGCTCTCTCTGCGTATAGTGCATTTCAGATCACCCAGACCGCTATCCCTGCGCCGCCGGTTCGTCACTCTCAATTGCCTTGATGATGCGGCTCTTCAATTCCGCGCGCCTGGTAGGGCTTGACTTGATCTCCGAAGGAACCTGAATGTCCATCAGAAGGCGAGCCGGCTTGCCCAGGACTAGCACCCGTTCTCCCAGATCCATCGCCTCGTCGATGTCATG
>Ga0075994_113_pt1 | contig 6837 bp, 3 predicted proteins | sample RifGroA2_FD_68040 | JGI IMG/M metagenome (GOLD analysis project Ga0075994, IMG submission 68040) | Parcubacteria (Magasanikbacteria) bacterium GW2011_GWA2_50_22 | reverse complement strand
AACCATCGGGCTGCGAGGAAAGGCCACCGCAATCGAGGTTCCCAGCTTCATTGTGCGGGTGTGTTCGGCGGATAAAATCAGGGGGAAGAACGGATTGTGCTGGGTTTCCAGGGTCCAGAGTGTGTCAAATCCAAGCTCTTCGAGATAGCGAGCCGTGTCGGGAAAGTTCTTCAGCGAACCCGGGAATACCAGAGCATCAAGTTTCAAGGGCTCCTCCGTTGTATCTCGGTGCCAGTATCGCTATTTTATTGGGATGCGCGTACTCGATCAAGGCTTTTTCCGGTCTCTGGAGAGCAGGTCCACCAAACTAGATGAATTTGCTGTTTGAGGCATAGCCACCGACAACTCCAGATTGACTGCATCGGTCTCGGCTAGCCCTCAATCGCTCTCAAAAATCCTTTAATAGATTTTTTGGGGAAACTAAAAGCGTCTTCAATGATTGTGCAAATCCATCAAGCCCCGGGAAAAGCGTTGCCCTGTTTATGTTCATCCTGTGCAAATTTTGCAAAATCTCTTTTCTTGCTTTAACATCGAATCTAACGACATACTTGAACAGCTTGTAATCAGAACCGTTTTGGGCACTAGGCAGTACCTCTGCCAGGTTGTCTTCGAATGTGTTTCTTATATTACCAGGACAAAGAAAGTCGCCTTGCTGTATGACCAATCTTTCATTAAGTCGCAGTGGGTTTAGCGGAAATACAAAGGGAGTTGCGCTCTGGCTGAAAACGGTTTCCCATGTTCTGGATTTTATAACATCTATGTCTCGTGATAAGCATTCTTTCTGATACCATGGGAGTACCGAATCCTCTCCACATCTCCCCAACACTCTATTTATTATTACCTTCTTGTCTAACGCCCAAACAGCGCAATCACCTTCTGCCTCTTCAATAGCAAAAAAGACGGCGACATAAAAAGAATATGTCCAATCGAGTAGACGTACGGGCGCTCCATAATGGCGCATCAAGGCAAGCCATTCTGTAACATCATCGTTTCCCGGAACCCTTAAGTCATGGTGATGGAACTGCCTTTGGAATTTTCGGAGTAGCCCGGCCTCAATTTTGTCAACAGATTGCCCAAATAGTCCCTTACGCAAGATGTCCTTCAACTCGTTATCATATTTGTCCTCGTAATCCGCCCGATTCTTGGAGTCTTCATGAAGGTCTTTTGTATTTATTCCAATATTGCCGATCTCCCTTTCAAGAGTTGTTCTAAGGCGCCAGTTTTTCTCCTTGTGTCCTTTGAAAATCCATTCTGTTTCTTTGTCCTTTGCGTCAGGATCGCTTCTATGCCTCTTTTCACATTCAAGGAGCTGATCCCATCCGCAAATCTTCGGTTCTTGATAATGCCGACATTTAATCAACGCCATGTGTCTACCCAGTATTTGATCTTTTGTGCCTAAGCTTTGAGTTAATTTCTTTAATGGAATCTCGCGTAAAAAAATATCCCACCCCTTTCCCTTGTCGAGTCCAATACTTGCCTGCTGGTGCAATTTCCTTCCTCTCGGTCCACTTAGATATTGTTGAAGGATGAGCGCCTGAAGCTCTTGCAAGTTCTTGTAAAGACAGGAGCCCCTTTGTGCCCTTTAGGTTCACCTCAAAATTTTCTCTCGTTTCCTTTACCTGTCTAGGATGAAAGCAAGCAATAACGCCAGCGTAACCAAAAGCGTATCCGTAAGGCTTTATCTTCCTTTCTCTGACCCATTTATTGATGGTCAAGCGACTCCTGTCACTCCCAAGTCCCAACTCTTTGGCTAACTCCGCGCTGGTGAGCAACCCTTTTGTATTTCGCAATGTCACGCCAAACAATTTCATGATCTCTTCGATTTGTTTTTGATGAAAGTAGGCTTGCAGTCCCGACTTTCCATATGCATAGCCCAATGGAATTACTTTGCCATCTCTTATCCACCTACCTATAGCTTCTGGACTTTTTAAGCCAATCTCCTTTGCCAGCGGTCCAACACTCAGAAGGCCTTTGATATTTTCCAAAGTAATGCCAAGCTTTCTCTTGAACTCAAGAAGTTGGCTTGGGTGGAAAAAATGACCGACACCTTTCCCGCTACTTTGATAACCAGTTCCATAAGGGACAATGATTCCTCTGTTGACCCACTTATATACCGTGCCTGGATCCACATTGAGATTTCTTGCTAATTCGGCTGGCGTCAAAAGCCCAGCTTTATCTGTAATTGTTATGCCAAGCTCATTTTTGATGCCCTCGATGGTATCCGGTGAAAAAAAGACAGCGGTTCCTTTGCCGCCCGCTGCAAAGGCCCGGCCCAGCGGTTTGATCTTTTGTTCTTTAATTAATCTGTAAATCGTGTTTGGATGAAACTCCAACGTCTTGGCAAGATCGTTGATGGTCAATAAACCTTCAGTACTATCAAGTGTGATTTTGAAATGCTTTTTGACGCGTTCATCATACCCAGGCTCAAAGAAGTAATAATTCATCTTGCCGCTTTTGTAAGTCTTGACGGGTTCTATCTCTCCTTTCTCTGCCCATTTAATAACACTCCTGTGACTTACGCGGAGTCTTTGGGCCAATTCAGAAGAACTCCACAAATCAGGCTGAAAAGGCTCCCATGGAAAGTTAATAGAGTTTAATAAGTTAATTTGGTCTTGAGTGAGTGTTTCCTTTCTGTGTCGTTGATTACCGCACCAGATCCCAATTTTATATCCGTCGTAGATGTCGCCAAAAACAGGCCACCTCTGCGGAAACTGTTCGCGGAAACGAACGAGCAATCCGTACCAGAAATCCCATGATCTCCCGATTACTTCCAGCGACTTTGCATAAAGCGTGCTTATGAATCTTGTTTGATCGATTCTTTTCGGAAGGTTATAAAATTCAACCTTCTCGGTGTATTCGGCCATTGCTCTTCTCCAGGCGTGGGTGTTTTCATCTCCCTTGCCCTGCATAATTCTTAAATTTGAAACAACGCTCTCAAGTCTATGGTCCTGATCTACCATAGCTTGAAGTACTTGCCAGACCGTATCGAAATCTGAACTCCCAATAATCGCCTCAGGATCTGAATCTTCCGCAACGACGACCGGAATGAATATATAGCCTTTCTCTTTCCACTCGGCCTTTCTCATGGCCCTCCCTGTCGCCTGAACAATATCAATAAGGCTCTTTTTAGGATCGATGAAGGCGACGGTATCAACTGCAGGGACATCAACCCCTTCTGTTAAACATCTGGCATTGCTCATGATGCCGATTTCTGATCCTTTGAATTCTTTCATGACGCTGTTTCTCAGCCCAGAAGGCATTGTGCCGTTCACATGAAAGAAATTTACGTGGGCCGAAGGGAGATTATCTGCGGTAGCAAGCATGTTGAATACGTTATTTATCCCATAGGGTGTACTTGTATCTGTGAAGGCCTTTGCCCCTTTCACCCTGCCATGGAATGTGAAGACCTTTTTCAGACCGTATGCCTTTATTCCTTTCGCAAGGGCAACACGCTTTGCGAATGCCTTCGCGTCCCATTCGTGCATATCGCCAGTAATAACCCTTCCGCCGCGCTGGATAACTTCTTTTACCTCTGTGTCTGTGACGCAGATAATAATTATCTTGTAATCTGTTATATGTTCCCTCTCAATTGCCTCGCCAAAGATCATTTCATAGAAAGGGTTCCCGTAAACATTCGAATCATCCATGCTGCATATGAAGATGTCCTCATCCTTTGCTTTCTCGATTACGTGAGGCGCATAGATTTTCGGGGTTGCTGTCATGAAGATCCTTTTTCTTATCGGGACATTTTTATCATTGAGACCGAGACTCCAGACGCCTACCTTTGCCCCGGTAGTGCGATGGGCCTCATCAAATATCCCGACGTCGAATACCATCTCGGTTTTTAATGCTGCCTCTGAAAGGACTTTGCTTGACTGATAGGTTGAAAAGAGAACTGAGGTTGTAGACAGCTCATTCGAAAGAAAATCAGATACTTCATTGACATCCGTGGTTACAGGAACGTCCATTTCATAGATGTGCTCTATCGGTGAATCATTACCTAGATCAACTGTGGTATCGCTGCATAGACAGAGATAGCGAAACGGCTGTAGGGATGTATTTGCAGCCCATTCCCTCAGTGTCTGACTCATCAGGGCAAGGCTCGGGACCATTACGAGGATGCGTCGGCCTCCAAGCCTTTCCGCGATCCACATAGAAGCAAGTGTCTTGCCGGTTCCGCAGGGGAGAATAACCTGACCCCTGTTGTGTTGCTCAAAATGAGAAAATGCATGGTCTATAGCTTCCTGCTGGGTCTTATGGGGGGTCTTTATCGAAGGGCGTGGGATAATCTGTTCTTTCAGGTAGCGTCTGAGCCGCTCGAAAAAGTCGGGATCAAGCTGGTCTAATCTATCAGCCAGTACACGCCAGCTATTCGTACGGTCATTTATTGCAGGAGGGAGGCCCTTGGCATTGGTTATTGTTATACGCCAGTCGGCCCTGTCTGAGACAGTGAAGAAAGTGGATAATTCCCTAAGGGTAGGGATATTGCCTCTATCGCTTCTGAACTTGGCTTGATAGGCGACAAGTTTTCTCTCAATGGTTACAGCCAGACCGTCTATGCCTATGTCCTGAATACCAGGATATCCGAGTTTTTGTCTCATAGAAGGCGGGATCTCTCTTTGGCGGTACACCTTGGCAAACCGGTATACAGGGTCGAGGAGAAGAAAAGCCTTGCAGAACTGCTCAAAAGCCTCTCCTCTTTCCACTTCAGAGGTTATATTGGCTATCTGAGCCTCCAATTCAGCCCATGACGAAACACCTTCGGCCAGATTCAGGAGACTAACCTTCTGCATGAATACGGGTATAGCAAAAGTCTGGGAGGAATCAAAATGATAGAGACTATGATGGATTTTAACTGCTAGCCCACATGATAAGGGTTAAGGGATTCAGAATGCAAAATAGGGCAACAAAAAACCTATAAGTCAGAGATCAGGCGTTCTAAACTTCCAACACAACCTTGCCAAACTGCCGGCCCGCCGCCAAAAGCTCGTGGGCGGCGCGGCCTTCCGACAGCGGCATCGTCCGATCAATCACCGGCTTGAGCGTGCCGGCCCACACCAGTCCCATAACGTCGCGGAAATCCTGATGGCTGCCCATCGTGCTCCCGATCAGGCTAATCTGCTTGCCGAAAATGAAGCGCACATCTATCTCGGTTTTGGGGCCGCTGGTGTTGCCCACGATCACCACGCGCCCGCCCCGCGCTAGAGCGCGCATGCTGGCATTCAGCGTGGCCTGTCCCACATTATCCACCACCACATCCACGCCGCGCTTGCCGGTCAACTGGTACAGTTTCCTGGACCAATCTTCTGCGCGATAGTTGATTACATAATCAGCGCCCAACTCTTGCGCCTTGCGCATCTTGTCCGGTGTGCTGGTGATAGCGTACACCGTTGCGCCGAGATACTTGGCGAGCTGGATAGAGAGGCTGTTCACGCCGCCGCCGGCACCCACAATCGCCACACTTTCACCGGCCTTGAGCTGCGCCCGCTTGACCAGCATCCGCCACGCCGTCAGGCCCACCAGGATCGGCGCGGCCGCCTGCGGAAAGTCAATCCCATCCGGGATAGGCAATAAATTGCGCGCGGGCACAGCGACATATTCCGCGCAGCCGCCGCGCACGCTTTCGCCCAGGAGATGATAATGCGGACTGACGGATTCTTCGCCGCGCCGCGTCCATTCGTCTTCGCCCAGCACCACGCCGGGGTCAATCACCACGCGCGTTCTAAGCGCCGGGCCATTTGCCCCCGCGCCGTAGCCGGCCACAAGGCCCGCCACATCCGACCCACCGATGTGCGGCTTGGGCAAATTCAACCCAGGCCATCCCTGGCGCACCCACAGGTCGAGGTGATTGAGCGCCACGGCTTTCACCTGCACCAATGCTTCACCTGGCCCTGGCCGGGGGTCAGGCATATCGCCGTATTGCATCACCTCCGGGCCGCCGTGCTCGTTAAAGTACAATGCTTTCATCGGTGTAATCGTCGTTGCTCTTCGGAGGCAGGACACGCGCTGACGGTTGGCATGACAGATTCCAAAAAATCTTTTCCGGTCAGCGCGAGGGCAACATCACCAGCACGGGCCCCGGCCCGACACTGATCCCACGGGAGTTCTCAGACCACATCTTCAACTCCACCAGGTTTTGGCCGTCCTGCTGCATGCCCTGGAGGAAGAAGTTGTTGCAGAACATGTCCGGCGCGCCATGGGAGCGGGCGATCTCCCGGTTGTGGTGGATGCCGTTAAAGTCCCGGTTGGCACCGGCCTCCATGACCAGGCGCTGGATGGTGATGGGGAAGGCCACCCTGGACACATCGTCCCCTTCCTTCACATCTTCAAAGAAAAGCTGGGTGCTCCAGTCGCTGCGCGGATCACTCCCCCATTCAGGGACGTCCGTCCCGGCGCCCGAGGCGGAGGCCGCTTTAGCCTCCCCCTGTTCCTCGCTGACCGTTTTTCCCTCACGCCGGGGATGGGGCACGTAGAGGTACTGGCTAGTGCGTGCCACGCCTACGAGGTCACCGCGCTGGTTGCAGAAGCGGCTTTCCCAGGTGAGGAAAGCGCCGTCACCAACGCTGGTGCGCTTCGGATTGACGTTTAGCAGACGGCGCTCCCGCACCGAGACCCTCTCCCCCAGATAGAGGGGTTGAAAGTACTCGATTTCAACGTCGGTCGCGAAGCCATGGGTCCCGGGCTGGGGGATCTCGCCCTGCTCCACCTGGGCCCTCAGGGTGAAGTCGGGTTGGCTGCGCCGCCAGAGAGTGGGTTGTCCCGGCTGCCAGTTGGCCGAGCCGCTGTAGGTCTGAAGCATCGTATAGGGGGCAAAGACACCCTTGTAACCTGCCTCTT
>Ga0075994_102_pt2 | contig 7453 bp, 9 predicted proteins | sample RifGroA2_FD_68040 | JGI IMG/M metagenome (GOLD analysis project Ga0075994, IMG submission 68040) | Parcubacteria (Magasanikbacteria) bacterium GW2011_GWA2_50_22 | reverse complement strand
ATTCTGAATTCGTTTGGAAAAATGGGGGGAAATCAGTGGGACGCGCTTCGCGCGTCCCACCTTTTGGCTTTGAAAAAGCCGTTGAGTTCTGTTTTGGTGCGCCCGGAGGGAATCGAACCCCCACTAACAGATCCGAAGTCTGTTGTGATATCCATTTCACCACGGGCGCCTGTCAATCACAATTTACTTGAGTTTACTCTCCCATTCGGATTTTAGCGCGGCCTCGGCCGCGGCCATTTGGGCTTCTTGTTTGGAGGCGCCCTCTCCTGTGGCTACCAAGGACTCTCCGATGTATGCGCCGATTTTGAACCATTTGGCATGGTCAGGCCCTTTTTCCTCGAGTACTTTATAGTTTGGCGTAATAGCCAGTTTATCCTGCACTAGTTCCTGAAAATGGCTTTTTGCGTCAACATAAAGACCGTACTCAATAATATGGGGGAGCTTGGTCAAAACTTCTCGTTTGATAAATTCTCGGCAGGACTCTATGCCGCGATCCAAATAAATTGCGCCGACCACTGCCTCAAAAGCGTTAGCCAAAATAATTTGACGCGCTTTGGAGCCGGAATCTTTGGACTCACCCCTTGATAGAAAAAGAAAATCCTCCAGTTCTAAATCGCTGGCCACCTCCGAGAGCATTTTGGCATTAACGAGCGCCGCACGCCAGTTTGTCAACTCCCCCTCGGGATTGGGATAGTTAGCGTAGATATATTCCGTAACTACAAGTTCCAAAACTGCATCACCTAAAAATTCCAACCGTTCGTTATTCGGCAAGTGGAAGGCCGGATTTTCATTTAAATACGAACGATGTACCAAGGCCTGCTTGAGCAGGTCTTGGTTTTTAAAAGTCACGTTCAGTATTTGTTCTAATTTAGACCAATCTTTCATCCCGTTAGAAGTTTAAGAATTATTTACTTTTATTGTGTCCCGGTAGACGTAAGTCGGCTTCGTCTTATACCTTGCTATGCGTAGGGCGTGCTTGAACTTCTAACGGGATCGTTTATCCACGTCTTTCACCTCGCCGGCGGATAGCATATCGCGATAGATCGCTCCGAGCACTCCATTGATGAATTTTCCCGAAGATTCTCCGCCGAATGTTTTAGCGAGCTCAATGGATTCATTGATGGCTACACGCACAGGGATCTCGGGATCGAATTTAAGTTCATATATCCCAATGCGCAAAACATTGCGATCCACAATTGTAATTTGTTCAAGCGGCCATTGCGGCGCGTATTTTGTGATTAAACCATTGATCGCGTCAATATGCGCAATGATTCCGTTAACGGTATTTTCTACAAAAGACACATCGTCAAATTCCGGGGCGAATTCTTTGATATTGAACTCCAGCGCCTGTTGGAGTTCAGCAATATCCTTGCCGCGGAAATCCCACTGATACAGGGCTTGCATGGTAATAGTGCGGCCTAAATGTCTGTTTGCCATCCCGTTAGAAGCAGGTCCCGTTAGAAGTATGCATTATGTGCTACTCTGGGTAACCCGCTTATTATGTATTATAATTTTAGTGTTTATCACCCGTTAGACAAGACTTCTAACGGGACAGGTCGCGGTCGTCCCGCTCTGCCAGTTAAGATTCAATGCAATAAAGCTAATTTCTCGCATATAATCATTTTAGGAGATATCGCGACCGCGGCTTCTAACGGGATTTTTTCTTGCTTTTTATTGGAATAGTAATTACTTGCCTTCCCTTGTAGTAGCCGCAGTTTGGGCAAACATGGTGAGAGGGGACTGCTTTGCCGCAATGCGAGCATTTTGTTGTTGCGGTTGCGCTAAGCGCGAAGTGCGAAGCTCGGCGCCGTTTATGTGAGCTTGTCCGACGATGTCCAGGTAATCCCATATCGAGTTATTAGTTATTAGTGGTGAGTAGTTCGTAGCGATTGTAATTGCTATCGCCTGCGAACTTATGTCTATACTTTCATATAAGAGCGGTTGGGTCAATGCGCGTTACTTCTTTGATGCGTTCAAAATGTTTGTCAGCGCTAATAATATGAGAGATGCCAAAGTGGAGCACCACTGCGGCATGCACCGCGTCACGGGTGTCAACTTCGCACTGCTCAAGAATAGTGAGCGCGTGAAGGAATGCCACATCATCTACAGGAAGCACCTGCACGAGCTCGCTTATGTCTCTGGCAATCTTGATGCCCTCTTGTTTTTTGCTAAGGCGAGTATACCGATGGACTATTTCATGGAGCACTTCAGTGGAAATACATACGGAAAGTTCTTCTCGCGCAATTTGCTCAATAATTGTGGCGCAGGATTTTTTATACTCATGTTGAGCACCGGCGGCATACAAGATAACCGAAGTATCCAGAAAATACTGCATACTCTTTAGAAGCAAGTGTTGCCCCCATACAATGTTGCTTCCATGTCCTCCCAATCAGATACCGGGAGACTCATTGCGGTAATCTGCGCAGCAATCATTTTTCGGCGATCGTGAGTAGCGGGGGCTTTTTGTTCCAACTGGGAAAAACGAGCTAGCTCTCGTCGGATATGCGCTAACTCTTGCTCCACAGTAATAAGATGATGCGTGAGTTGATCAGCAATTGGGCTCATATATCCATATCCTACCACCCCTTGACAAATCTGTCAAAATGTGGTAGTATAAAGCGTTACAATAGGAGTGCGCCGACCTTAGGGGTCTGTTGTCGAATGCGCTTTCATGCCGAAATTGCTTAGACGCGAGCGAGACGAAGGCAAAAAATCGCAGGAATATACGATTAGTATCTTTCGAGATTTTTTGCCGAGTCGTAGCCACGTATAGACAATTGTAGGCGAAATGGCATTCGGCAATAGGCCCCAAACAATCCCTTAAGGCCGGCTCATGCACTTTCCAGTATTCTCGAGGACCGGCTCGGGGATGCAAACACAACAATAGGGAGACACGCCCATGAAGACATTCATTCTCGCTTTCTGTTTTATAGCTTATTCGCGGCTATATAAACGTAACAGATGCCACTCGGTCGTTGGCTTCCTTAAAACGCATTACCCGTACTCCTTGCGTAGCGCGTCCCTGGACCGACACCGAGCGGAAGGGCATGCGGATGACCTGTCCTTTTTTAGAAACCATAATAAGGTCGCGCTCATCTTTGGCATTGGCAATGAAAGCGCCAACTATCTCCCCGGTTTTTGAGGTAATCTTGGCGGTTTTGATGCCTGATCCGCCGCGGCGCTGTTGTTTGTAGAGTTTTACATTAGAACGCTTCCCAAAGCCATTTTCCATGATTACAAATAGCTCCATCATATTTTTTTCAATCAACTTGGTATCCAGAATATCCATACCCACCACGCGATCCTTGCCCTTCAAACGTACGCCGCGCACTCCCGCCGCCACTCTCCCCATTGCTCGCACGTCAGTTTCTTTGAAGCGTACGGACTGGCCATGCGCCGTAATCAACATTAATTCATCCTTTCCGCTTGAGGGTTTGACCCACTCCAAATTATCTTCCGGTTTCAATTTTATGGCAATGAGTCCGGAGCGGCGCACTACTTCAAAATCCGTGATGTCTACTTTTTTGGTGAGGCCCTTGCTGGTTACCATGACTAAATACTTGTATTCGCCCAATTCTTTAAGGGATAGTACCGAGGAAACTTTTTCACCCGGCGCAAGCTCTAGGAAATTGACTAGGGCCTGCCCTTTGGCTGTGCGAGTGGCTTGCGGAATCTCGTAGGCTTTGAGTTTGAAGACCCGGCCGCGCGTAGTAAAGAAAAGCAGGTCAGCATGAGTAGTTGTACTAAAGAGGTGTTCCACTACGTCCTCTTCTTTGGTGGTAAGTCCAACCACCCCTTTGCCGCCGCGGGCTTGGGTTTTGAAAGTTTCCGGCGGTAAACGTTTGACATATCCGTCCGCGGTAATCATAACAATAGTCGTTTCGTCAGGAATCAAATCCTCCGCACGAAATTCTTTTACCGCATGCGCCACAATTTCTGTACGCCTTTTGTCGCCGTATTTTTTAATCATCTCCTCGGTCTCTGTTTTGATCACATTAAGAATCATTTTTGATGAAGCCAGAATTGTCTCAAGCTCTTTGATTAAAGCCTGCTTGTCTTTAAGCTCGGTTTCCACCTTTAGGCGTTCAAGATTAGCGAGTTGCTGCAAACGCATTTCCAAAATTGCCACAGCCTGTATTTCGGTGAGCTTAAATTTAGTCATTAAGTTCACCCGCGCCTCGTCGCGGTCAGCCGATTTCTTGATGATCGCGATAACCTGATCAATATGCAGAATCGCGATTTTTAAGCCTTCTAAAATGTGCGCCCTTTCTTTGGCGCGAGCCATGTCATAAGCTGTTCTGCGCTTGACCACCACCTGGCGGTGCTTAATGTACTCTTCCAGAATTGATTTCAAATTCAAAACCCGCGGCTGGATGCCGTCAACTAGCGCGAGCATGTTTACATGAAAAGTGCCTTGGAGCGCGGTGAGATTAAAAAGCTGATTCAAAACTTTTTTGGGATAAGCGTCTTTTTTAAGCTCTACTACGATGCGCACCCCGTCTTTATTGCTCTCGTCGCGCAAATCGCGTATGCCATCTAATTTTTTATCTTTTACCAGGTCGGCAATATGCGCCAGCAAATCGGACTTATTCAATCCGTAAGGCACTTCGGTTACGATGATGCGTGTGACGTCTACAATTTCCGCTCTTGCGCGCATGACAATAGCCCCCTTGCCAGTCGTATAGGCCGCCCTGATTTCTTCTTTGTTGTAGATTAGACCGCCGGTTGGAAAATCCGGGCCGGGAATGAATTTTATGAGGTCTTCAACCGTGCAGTCTGGATTTTCTATAAGATGAATTATGCCGTTACAGATTTCGCCAAGATTATGCGGGGGAATATTGGTGGCCATTCCAACCGCAATGCCCATTGAGCCGCTTAAGAGTAGATTAGGCAGTTTTGTTGGCAAGACCGTCGGCTCTTTCTGGCTTCCGTCATAGTTGGGAACAAACCGGACCGTGTCTCTGTCAATGTCTTGCAAAAGTTCTTCGGATATGGGCGCAAGCTTTGCCTCTGTGTATCGCATGGCTGCCGCCGCATCGCCGTCCATGGAGCCAAAATTTCCTTGTCCGTCTATCAGCGGATAGCGCATGGCAAAATCTTGCGCCATGCGCACCATGGAGTCGTACACGGCCACGTCGCCATGAGGATGGTATTTGCCTAAAACTTCGCCGACCACCGTTGCCGACTTTCTGAATTTTGCGCCCGGACGCAGTCCCATGGCGTGCATCGCGTAGAGAATTCTGCGATGGACCGGTTTTAATCCGTCCCGCACGTCAGGGAGCGCGCGGGCAATAATAACAGACATGGCGTAATCCAAGTAGGAATCCTGCATTTCATCGGCAATCGGTCTCGGTACTATTTGCCCAATGGACATTTTTTGTTCTTTTGGCATACCCTATTTGATGTGGCCTAGCCACCAGTTATTTGTTGTTGAATTTGTTGCCAGTTATTGTCAGTCTGCATCCGTTGCTTGACAGCCTTAAGAGGGGAAGGGTAACGCTCGCGGTTGCGTACAAGTGTATATTTTAGGTTTATAATCCAGAGTAAAAATATGACTAAAGCTACACAGCCAACCCCAATGATAAGCAATTTACGTTTTTCGTGCGCGAGCTTATTGGTTTCTGTTTGGTTATGTTGTGCAGACTCCATATCTGCTCATCTGTTCAAGTTTTTTCAAGTACCACCACGCGCATTTCATCGCTAGGCAGATCCTTGCGCGTCATCTTTAGTTTTGGTAACGGTTCAGACTTTCTACCAACCGCCTTGAGGAACGGTTCAGCACTCGCTGATTTTCCTTTGAGGTCTGGCAGTTTATACAGCATAGGTATCACGATTCTCGGTTCAAGCTCGGAGGCGAGCTCCGCGGCTTTTTTATCATCCAGAACACCGTCTCCGCCGACCGGCGTAAACAGCACGTCCAGCCCTTCTATTTTTTGGAGTTCAGCTTCGCCGGGCAAATGGTCTAATGGACCAGGATGAACAAGTACAACCTCCTCTGCCTCAATCCAAAATATGTGCTCGGACTTGTCGCCGTGTTTGGGTAAGGGGATCGCGTATATAAAAATGCCTTTAACCTCATACTCGCCCGGACTAGCAATGGTAAAAGGTTTACCTCCGTCCTTGGTCAGGATTGGATATTTAACGTCTTCTCCGTTTTTCAAAACAATATCCGCCGTGATTGTGCGGGGCAATTTCAGGCCGGTTTTATCTGGATCAAAAGGATAGGTAACAATAGTGACTTCGTCGTTTTTGATTTTGGCCTCAATTTTAAAACAAGCTTGTCCGTACCAAGTGATATTCATCCCGTTAGAAGCAGGTCGCGGTCACCCGTCCTGCTGATTAAGATTTAATGCTATGATGTAGATCTTTTGCATATAATATGGCTTCCCCCATGTATTGCGACCGCGGCTTCTAACGGGATTCATCCCGTAGCGCAGTATTATAAAAAATAAACCCTGTTCAGTTTCTAAATTGTATCATACATTTGAGCGCAAGACAATAGGTCTAATAGCCCCTATCGCGTAGCTGGGCGCAGAATGAGCACAACAATTCCGGCAATGATTAGCAGGTCGGACAAGTTAATTGTCATCATGTTTCCAATGCTTACAATATCAATTACTCCGCCATAAGCAAAGCGATCGAATACGTTGCTCGCGCCGCCTAAAATGATTGGCGTAAGGGCGAGGTGTAATGGTGTAGCTGAGGTCAGTGTATAAAAGATGATTAATGCTGTGAGAACAAAAAGTGCGATCCATGAAATTGCCGACCATGCGGGCAGAAAAAAAAGCGCTGGATTTAAAAATGATCCAAACGTAAGATGGGGTGTAATTACAAAAGCCGTTCCGTCAGGAAGGCTTTGAGCGTACAATTTTGTTGTTCGGTCTGCTAGGAATACCAGTGCGGCAATGATGAGAACGATTGTTTTGTGTTTTAGGCTAACGCGCATTTGCAAGAGGTCTATACTTCTTGAGTGAGTTGTTTTTTGCAATCAATGCATGAAGAAGAAGTCGGCCGTGCCACGAGCCGTCGCGCGTCGATCGGTTTTTTGCAGTATTTGCAAATTCCGTAAGCGCCTTTTTTTATTCTTTGAAGCGCGCTGTTGACATCGCGCAGCGCAGATTCCAAAGTACGCTCTAGTGTGAGGTTATCGCTATACTGCGCAACCTCAACAGCATTGTCTTCTTCTTTTTCCCCGAATTGCGGAAAGGCGGCATTATAGTCTTCGGGATTATGTATATTTTTGGAAGTGAACTGCGCAAGCTGTGATTCAAGTTTTATTTTTTCTTCCAAAAGCACTTTTTCTATTGTTGCAATTTGTGAGGAGTCCATATAGTTTAGACATTTGGATCAAGTTTAGGGGCCTGTTGCTAAATACGCTTTCGTAACGAAAGGTAAGAATTTTGAGCGAGACGAAGTGAAACATTTGAAGCATATACGGCGTATATGTTGAGAA
>Ga0075994_114_pt1 | contig 7741 bp, 4 predicted proteins | sample RifGroA2_FD_68040 | JGI IMG/M metagenome (GOLD analysis project Ga0075994, IMG submission 68040) | Parcubacteria (Magasanikbacteria) bacterium GW2011_GWA2_50_22 | reverse complement strand
CGTTGTTGACGCTCCAATCTCGATTTCACCTGATTGAGGAAGAACCCATATTGTGCGCGTTCACATTTGTCGAATTGCACAACGAGCAGCTTGTAAAAGTCGAGCAGTTGATTGCCCGTTACTAGGGAGGAACCATTCTCTTCCGCTATCTCGAGAAGCTGCAGATGTGCCACCAGAACGTACGGCATTCCTTCGCCGTAGAACTGATTGTGATCCGTGTCGATTATTCTCTGGTAGGTCTTTCGGGCATTCTCATAGTCGGTCTTCTTGAACTGGCACCGGGCAATGCGTGAGAGAAACGCGGATTGAAGGGGTTTGGACAGCCTGGAGGAAAAGCCTCTCTGATATTCTGTGAGAGCTTCATCAAGTTTCCCCTGAACCTCAAAAAGATCTCCAGCACTGAGATACTCGCTTTCCTGGAGACGCAACGTGCTCCGGTCTTTCATCTCATCGACATCCGCGTCCCGAAATGTCTTGGGAAAAACCACACCTACGTTGTTATCGAGGAAGAAGACACCTTGCACGAGAAAAGAATGCGTGCTGAGCGTGCGGAGAGCCGCGATGTGGCTCGCATGTTGTTGCCACTGCTTTTCTTGCTTGATGGACTTGAGGCCCAGGTAACCGAGAAACAGGCAGGGAAACAGAACGGCGATGACGAATATCGTCACGACGCGCTTCCGCAGCCTGGGCTTCAACACTCCACCGATCATGGGCAAGATTTCAATTCATTCATAGGAAAGATAGTGAACCCAGTTGAGTTCATTGTCAGGAAACCGTCAGAATTTGTCAGGAATTGTTGAGATCGTCCTCATAGGCTAAGCAGACTTACGTCCACCTTCGATTTAACCACATAATTCATCTCTCGAAGTCTTTCCTTTACTCGTTGACACCTCGTTTGCTGAAGTTGATTCTGACTCCAGGGAAAAGTGTCATTCTCCTTCGAAATTGCCAACTCATATGACCTCCGAGCAAGTGGAATTACAAACCATGACGGGCAAATGGCGTATGGCTTGCATAACAACGAATTTCGTTTGTCCCACCAATACGGGAGCGGGTCAGGCTTAAATGCCAGAGGCGAGTACGGCGTCCGACTGCAAAACTACGATTGCCGTGAGCCAAAAGCAAACAGACATCGACTTGAGGGAAAAGATGAGGTATGATTGAAGAATTCCTGAGTAAAACAAAGAATCCCCACCGATCTTCACCGATGAGGATTCTTCGTTTAGAGCTTGTAGCGGGGGCCCCCTACTCACGGCAGTTGCAACCTTTGAAAAATCGTTCGAATTGGCGCTCTGAGAGAAAAACCTCTTTATGATGGGGGCTCAAGTAGCTAACGGAGATGCCTCGGGTCATATTGATGGCAGCTGCGCTGCTAGTCTTGAATTCTCCAAACAGACTTTGCCCGTTCACCGAACCATGTACCTACCAGTGAAAGCACAGGCACGATCAAGGGCATCGCCCACGATGGCGGAGGTGTCTGAGAAACTACGACGGGCCACGAGATGATCAAATGGGCCGGTTTGATGATGAGATGGTACCCTATGAGCAACAATGCCGAGATTGCGCATGAGGCAATTATTGATTCCCAAACAATGGCCTCTTTTGCGATGAATCCCGAAAGAGCAGTAACAAGCAGTATCCCGACAATCAGCCACATACCAGTGAAAAGCACTTGCGCCCCGTCAACGGACATGGCCAGAAAGACACGGCGCATCGTAACAAATGGGAGCAAGTGAAGCACCAGGAGAAACTGGAAGACGATACCAATCCACTTCCATTCCAATTTTCTGGATTGTGTCAAAGATCCTGGCATTGCAGTTCCTCCCTATTTGTGGAGTGGCTCGCTAGACATCTGGCGTTACCGCGTCGCAGGTTTTGCGGCTGCCAGACGTCTATTACCTTCTCTATCTCAGTAAGACAAATTTCTTAGTTTGAACAAAGTCACCGGCTTTAAGACGATAGAAATAAATCCCGCTCGGCATTCCCGTCCCGTTCCATTGACGTGTGTGATTCCCCGCCGACAATTCTCTCGAGACGAGCGTTGCCATCTCCCTCCCCATAGCATCAAAGACCCTGAGCGATACATATGTTTTTGAAGGAAGGCTAAATGAAATCATTGTTGACGGATTGAAGGGATTGGGGTAGTTCTGCTCAAGAAGGAATCGTGTCGGCGCTTCGATCTCAGGTTCCTGTAACTCCAGATTCTGAGCGACATTCAAAGCCGGCATAGAAAGCAGTCTAATCACCGCGTTTGCCGATACAATCAAGACGTCTCCATCTGCAGAAGAAATCTTCCGTGCTCCCATCAACCCTTCCACCTGATTGACAAATGCGCTGAGCTGATGGATCGCTGCAATCAAGTTTCCTTTGTTCATTTGTTGAATTGCTGCATTTAGTTTCGAGGTCAGGGCATTACCTTGACCTTGATTGAGAATCGCCCCTGAAACAAGAACGCCGACTTGCCCGATAATCAGTTGAGTCTGTTGCTGTAGAGTGGCGGTCGTGAAACTGAGAATTGAGCCACGCTGTGTCCCTGCGCTGTTTTGACCCACTGCACGATAGTAGTACGTAGTGCCCGCACCCAGACCCGCCAAATTTGCCGTGACCAAAACCGCGTCCGTTCCGGAGCCAATCGACTGCAAAGTTGTCGTGCTGAATGTCGCTAACGCGCTACTCGTCCCCCATTCAAAATATGCAATTGTGGCGGATCCGTTGGGATTCGCGCTACCATTGAGCTCAGCAGATGTCGCGGAAACATAGGTGGCGGCACTGCTCGTGACAGTAGCGGCAGGCGACAACGTTGCGTTTCGGAAGACTGAAACAGTATTGCTGGTCCGGTTCGCTGCGACTACATCAGGCTTACCGTCTCCGTCCAAATCACCCATGGCAACGACAAAAGGCCAGACTCCTGTCATGAAGTCAACTTTCGGGGCAAATGAACCTGTGGTAATGACGCCAGGAGAGGTTGTGTTCCTCAAGACTGTGAAGGCGTTGCTGTACGCGTTCCCCACAACTAGATCAGGCCTACCATCTCCATCTACGTCACCAACGACAATAGTATATTTTCCATCTCCATCTACATCACTTATGGCGATACCCTCTGGCTCAGCCCCTGATGAAATATCAACCTTTGCATTGAAGGAGCTTGAAGTGATGGAGCCGGGAAGGCTTATGTTTCTTAGAATGGAAAGCGTATTGTTGCCAGCGTTCGTGATTGCTATGTCGGGTTTCCCATCTCCGTCTATATCGCTGACGGCTACGCCACTTGAATACAATCCAGTCGCGAAGTCAATTGGAGATTCAAACGCAATGGAGCCCGAGCTGCTTGTGTTCCTGAAGATCGAAACAGAACTACTGGGGTAACCGGAGTTAGTAACCACGAAGTCAGGCTTGCCGTCTCCATCCAGATCACTGATAGCGATGCCATAGGGGGCATTGACGCCATAGAGGCCGGCACCCGCAATATCAACCTTTGTGGCAAACGTGATCGAACCTGATGCGCTTGTGTTCCGAAAGACTGAAATCGTATTGCTGCTGAAATTCGTGACAATGAGGTCGGGTTTACCGTCACCGTCCAAGTCACCGCTGGCCACTTGGAATGAATTGACGCCTGTGGCGAAGTCAAGAGGTGAGGCAAACGTAATTGAGCCCGTACTGCTTGTGTTCCTGAGGACTGAAATCGAGCCGGATGGATTAGAGTTTACGACTGCGAAGTCAGACTTACCGTCTCCATCCAGATCACTAATCGCGATCCCGTAGGGATTAGCTCCTGTAGTGAAGTCAACCTTGGGAGCGAAGGTTCCTGACGTAATGGAGCCCCCGCCGCTGAATGTGACGACGAAAGGCGCAGACGAGTAGGCCGTCAAGCCATCGACAGTGACCGTAATCGGCACGTAGGTCGCCCCAGTTGGAACAGTCACGCTGAGCGAAGTCGAAGTGGCTGAAGTGACTATTGCCCGCACCGCACCAAAGTAAACGATGTTGTTCGCTGGTGTGGTGCTGAAGTTGGTGCCAGTGATCGTAGCCGATGTGCCAACCGGGCCCGATGTTGGAGAGAAGGAAATAATTGTCGGCACCTCAGAACTTGCCAAGGTTGCAGGACTCAAATCTGAGAGCGGGGAAGTCCCTGAAAAAACCTGTTCACTGGAATTGATCGCAAAGGACAGGACGTTTCCCTCATTCGGGCCATTCGTTTGGACCTGCTGCGAATAGAGAACCCCTTGCACAAGCAGGCCGAGGACTATCGAGATGGAAAGAATTTTTTTCATGTGTTTGTTTCCTTATGTTTGCAAGAGAATGACAACGTAATGAACTGTACTTTTCGGTTAGCGGCTTTTGGTTCATGTGTTGTGTGCGCAAATCTGGCTGCCATTCTCCTTTCCCAAGCAGGATGTGAAGATCGGTTGCTCCACTAAAAATGTCCCTTCCATGGTTTGTTCCTTTCTCCCTCTTCCGGCAGCATTGAAAACCTGTAAGCGAAAGATCAGAAGTTCGTGAATTCACCATTCCGAACTGTCTCATCTCAATTTACAGATACCGATGTCAATTGTCGCAACAGAGTTGTAAAGACTTGTCAAAGCGGAGAAGTGTTTTGCTGAGTCACGGAGAATTAATGCACGCCAATAAAAAACCCTCGCAAGGCGAGGGTTCAGCTTCCAATCAACGCGACAATTTGGTTCAAACTACTTCAGCTTCTTTTCTTCCTTCGGCAAGAAGTTTTCCATGACCCAGACTTCGGCAAGGTACTCAATCGCCGAGAAGGCGAGGCGAGTACCGTTCGGATGAACCACAATGTCATGCACAGGTAGGCTCAAGATACCGATCTTTTGAAGGCTCCCATCTTCGATCGAGATTTTCCACAACTCTGTTTTGTCACGACTGACCATCTTGCCAAATATCAGTTGTTTTCCATCCGGGGTCCAAGCGATACCTGAGGGTGTGCCAAGATTTGTTACATCTCTCTTCCCCTTCAAGATTTCTCTCGGTGTACCACCCTCTGTCGGAATCAACAGCAAGCTCTTTGTATCCTTGACCAAGCTCCAACATGCAAGTTGTGTCCCATTTGGCGAAAGAGTGGAGAAGCGTAAAGACTGTCCTTCCTTGAACTGGAAGATCTCCTCCTCTTGTCCTGTGATAATGTTAGTCCTTGCAATGCCGTACTTCTGTGCAGGAATAGCATAGCGTACAGCGACAATGGAATTCCCACCTGGATCCCATCCAAAGCCGCCATGACCCTCGCTTGTCTGTACCGCCCGTATCGCCAGAAACTTCCCACTCCCTGTTTGAGCATCTACGCGGAACAGTCCATAGCGGGGTGCCTTGCCCACCGAGTCTAACCGACCTGCTACCAAAAGGGAATTCCCATCAGGCGACCATCGGAGCGTCATTCCGACAACATCGAAGTCCTGCCGCGGCAATTCACGCTCCTTCTCTGTCTTCAGCGACTTCACGGCGATTCTTCTTCCTCCGAACCCAAAACCGGGCTTCTGATCGATGACAAAAGCAAGTGTATTCCCATCAGGCGACCAGTCTGGAACCGAACTAGATCCAACATATTTCTGGGAAACCAGCTTTGGTGTCGACGTCAATGCTCCCTTCTTCAGATCGAAATCAACGGTATAGACATTGTTACCTGGGCCGATGATTCCATAGAAGAACGCGCCCTTCTCTGTGAAGCCGAGGGGGAAGATGTCATCGATGTTTGATTTTATCAGTTCAGGGTTGCCTTCCGCTCTTCCATTTGCAATGCGCGAGAGCCAGAACCCAGGCGAGCCACCTCGGTCACTGCGAAACAGTATTGCTTTTCCATCCGGTGACCAAACCGGCGTGTCATCGTTCGCTGGGTGCTGAACCAAGTAGGTCTCTTGACTCCCATCCGTGGCAATAACAAAAATATCATGTTGTTTATCATCCTGCACAGGTTGAAACGAATAGGCAATCCACTTGCCATCAGGGGAAACACTTAAATTTCCAGGCGTACGCCAATCGAAGCTTTTGAGAACGCGCACCGACCGGTCCGACGTAGAAACAAGAGCAATCTGATGTGTCCCATCTTTCCGAGAGAAGGTCGCTACAATACACCGCTTGTCTGGTGTCCATGCACGAGGCCAGAGCCAAGGGACTTCATCATCTTGATAAATCACTCGTGCTTCGGAGCCGTCGGTGCCAACTACTCGTAGATCGGTTTGCTTTCCGTCGTACCATATGTAAGCTATTTCCTTTCCATCGGGAGAGATAGCAGAAAAGTCGGCGTATGCTGAGGAGCTCCAGTCGCCTTTATGCGTGAGGCGTCGACTTTGTCCCAGTTGAAGATCACGTACCGCAATATCACCGCTGCTCCAGTCGACAAAAGAAAGAAAGCGACCGTCAGAAGAAACCGTTCCTTCGACATCGGCACCGGGGCCTGCCCAAACCTGACGAGTGGTAATCGCTAGGCGTTCTTGAGCTGTGATTGCCTTTGTGAGAGCCGTGAGTCTTGCGCGGGCTTCATTAGCAATATTCTGTTGGTCGGAGTACTCACGGACGATCCGTTCATACGCTTTCTTCGCCTCACTCTTCCCCATTTTCTCATAGCATTGCCCAAGCCGAAGCAAGGATTTCGAGGCAAGTGGTTTGTTCTGACTGTTCTTTTCTACAACCTGCTTGAAGATATTGATCGCTTTTTCCAGCTCGCCTTTCACTTCTTCAAGCTGGACCCCTTTTTGAAAAAGCTCCTCTGCTGTCTGCGCCATGGCGCGACCATTGAAAAGAAAGAAAGCGAAAAGAACGATCATATAGCCAAGAATGGATTCTTTCATTGTGACTCCTAAGGAAGGTGATTGAGTTCACCTCCAAGGTGCATTTCGATGTATCAAATGTCGCAACAAAATTGTCAAACATTGTGAAGCCGGAGTACAATCTCGTCGCATCCATTCAACCCAGGAACTTGTACCCTATGCCGTGAAAGGTCACAACGTGCCGTGGGTTGTCAACATCGTCCTCAATCTTCTGGCGCAGTTTGGCAATGTGCGTGTCGACCGTCCGAGTGTTAGGGAATGAATCATAACCCCAAACATGGTTAAGAAGATCCTCACGCGAGACAGTCTCCCCTTGCCTCTCGATGAAGTACTTCAAAATCTCAAATTCACGTGCCGATAGATCAATTGCCTTCCCCTTCCTACGAGCGGAATATTTTCTGAAGTTCACTTCGAGAGAGCCAAACCGGTACACTTCGGGTATCTTTGTGCCTGCACTGGACCGGCGGAGAACCGCTTTGATTCTGGCTAGAAGCTCGACGAGACTGAACGGTTTTGTAACGTAGTCATCCGCTCCCAACTCCAATCCGGTTACCATCTCCGCTTCCTGACTCTTCGCCGTCAGCATAATGATGGGCATCGACGGCACTTCCTGCTTGAGAAACTTGCACACTTCATAGCCATTTCGCTTCGGCAGCATGAGGTCAAGGATGATGAGATCCGGTTTCTCCTCAAGAGCAACGCACGAGCCTTTTTCCCCATCATATGCCGCCAGCACACGATATCCTCTCGCTTCGAGATTGAATTTCAACCCCGTGACCATGTCCTTCTCATCCTCGATGATGAGGATCGTTTCCATTTTGGATCACCGAATGTGAGTGGTGAATGATCTGACGACTTGCCACTTCATAGGTTCATGAGGTCCTGATTGGGAGATTGACGGTGAAGATACTCCCCTTTCCCTTTTCACTCTCGACCTCAATGGTGCCTCCATGAGCTTCGACAAT
>Ga0075994_109_pt1 | contig 9591 bp, 8 predicted proteins | sample RifGroA2_FD_68040 | JGI IMG/M metagenome (GOLD analysis project Ga0075994, IMG submission 68040) | Parcubacteria (Magasanikbacteria) bacterium GW2011_GWA2_50_22 | reverse complement strand
TTGGTTTTCAATCTGTTTTTGAGTCATGAAGTTATTGTAGCAAAGATGAAATATCCGGAGCCGAGATCGTAGGGCGAGATATTTGGAATAGAGAAAATTTGGCGGCGAATCGGGGAGAAAATTAAGGAGAAAATAAGGAGGGGGCGAGGACGGGGAGGTTTTTTTATTTCAGGAGTTTGATAAGGTCGGCGACGCTTAAATTAATTGGTTTAAGAATTCCGTTTCTTAGGGTGCCCGGCTTGATGGATTTGTGATTTGGAACGATGACCGTTTCTGTTCGATCCGCTAATTGACGACGAAGCTTGATATGACTGCCTTTTTGAGAAACGATAACAAAGCCGGACTTTTGAAGCGCTTTGACGACTTGTTTTCCGGAGACGACGGGCAGTTTAGGCATAGGAAATCTGGACGGGTATGAGAAACTGCTTGTTAGTATCGGCGGAGAAGTCCTTTTCTTCCGCCGGGGTTTCTTCCAGATATAGTTCCATGGCTTAAGATAGCGTTGAATTGGAGGACCCGCATGTGTTTTCGATTCATAATGAATATTGTATGTCTTTGGGGAGACAAATTCAATAGTTGCCGGTTTTTTTGGTTTGTTGGAATGAGAGAAAATGGATTGGCTACGGCGAGGCGGGGGCGGGGAAAGTGATTAGGGGAGAGAACGAAGATAGTTGAAGAATTGTTTGGGTGAGAAAACTTTCATTGGTTTGAGGACCGATTTTACTTTTGAGGTTAAGAGATGTTTTTGGTCTAGGGTGATTAAAGCGTCGGCGCCGGAAATGGCAGCTGCGGCGAGACGAAGGGGGGTAAAGTGGATAGGAATTTGGGGGAGAATACGTCGCAAGAGACGTTTGAGGAATAGCTAAAAGTGATGCGTTTCTAGATAGAATTCAGGACGAAGTCAAGAGGGGAATATCCGGGATTACGATGGGAAGAGCAGAGCTACCTGGAGTTTGTCGCTTAACTTTATTAATGGGCGAAGTTAGTCAACCGGCTCGCCGCTAGCCAACCAGCTCTTTATTCTACAATGCTGATAGGTATAGAAGAACAGGAACAGTTTGACCACCATCGAGTAAGGCTGTGCCCTCGAGCACGAAGACTGGTTGTAGGTACTGTTGTTTAATTGATAGTTCTTGAAAATAAGCAATATTAGCGTTATTAACAACGATCTTATTTATCGATGACGCAGGAAGAGAGGATGGATCTATATTCCCATTATCTAAGGATTGGATTTTGGCTGCACCCAACGACAACACTAATTCCGAAAAAGTTTTAACCTTATAGTCAGCGGCACTAACAATTTGGTCAGCCTTGTCAACGTATACCGACACAATGTTGTTGTTTCTGTCTATCTTGACGTTGATGGTGCCAATTTCAGTTGTAGGATTGACCAGTTGGTAACCATTGATAGTTTCTATAAAAATAATATCAACCAGGTCAGCTAAATCTTGGTTAACTTCGGCATAACTTTCGTCAGTAATCGCGATGTATCTAACCTTGGGCAACGACAGCTTATCTTCAGTAGTTAACGAGCGGCTGATCAAAAAGCGCTTAGCTTTAGCAACGGTTTCTTCTTCAGGCTGAAACGTGGTTCCTGTTTTTGGAGTCGCTAAAGGGGTTTTGTAGTCAATGATGTGAGTAGTCGGTACAATTCTTAAATTTCCATTGGCGGCTTCAGACCAGATATAAACTGTTCCGAAACGAGCGTCATTGAGGACTTGCGGGCTTCCAGTAAAGCCAAGATTAGTTGCAATTTGAACACTTTCCTCAAGTGAAACTGGCGTTGTACTTAAAGTATAGACCGGCAGTTTGTTAGGAATACTGATTTTGTCAGATTGCAATCGCGATTCTATTTTTAGGCTGGCCTCGCGGGATGGGGATTCAATTTTAGGTTGAGGCAACCTTTCTAAAGGAATTACAGCGGGTTGACTTCTGGATTTTAGAACCAACAACAGACCCGCCAACAACATTAGACCGATAATTAAGGCGATGGTTAATTTTCTATTCTTAAACATAGTTTTATTGTAGTTTTACGGCAGCAAAATATTGCAGTTACTAACGCAGCCGCTAGGCACGGTTTTCGGAATATATGGTTGAATCATAAAAGGTGGAAGATCTTGTCTGGTTTTAAAAGAACCGTTTGAATTCCTGAATTCATAATGGAGGTGTGGGCGGTAACTTCTGCCGGTCGACCCCATGATACCAATTGGATCACCGGTATTGATAGGCTGACCTTTCACTACCGAAACTACCGACATATGAACATAAACTGAAATAAAATCAGCTCCGCAATTATCTTTGACTTGAACATTGTTGCCGCCATAGCTATCAACGGTAGACTTAATAACTATCCCCGGATGAGAAGCTAAAATTACATTATCTGCTGTGACTGCCCCGGTAGGATGGGTGATGTCAACAGCTTCAGCATAAGGGCATGTGCGCTCTGGAGATCTTTCGGTCGGGCAGTTTGGCTTTTGGCTAGGTAATGACGGTCCGTGAGTGGCCCAACCGCCCGGACCCTGGGAAATGTAATATGTTTGGCCCTTGGACAAGTCGACTGGCCACATTTCAGCCGGACAGCCGGGCAGGTAATTTCCACCGGATATGCCACCCAACGGGACGAAGAGGGCGGAGTTGATGTTGGGTTGGATGAAGAAAGTTTGGAGAGCCCAGGCGATGGCAACGCCGGCCAGACCGACGGAGGCGACGGTCCCGCCGAGGCCGGTGACCAGAGACGGAGCCGAGAGAGAACCGAGAAACGAACCGAAGGAGGCGGCGGCGGAGCCGAGAGCGGAACCGAGGCCGGAGATAACGGAGCCGAGGGCGCCGGTGGAGATCAGGTAGCCGATGGTGCCGCCGACGAAAGAACCAATGGCGGCGCCGATGGGGCCGCCGATCATGAAGCCAATAATTCCGCCGGTCAAGGCGCCGCCCAGGGTCCAGGCGGCGGAGCCGAGAAGGCCAAGAAGTTTTCCCAGCAGGAGTTGGCCGAGAAGAAAACCGCTGGCCAGGCCGAAGCCGATTTCTTTGCGGTTAGCCCAGATAAACTTGCCGATGTCGCCCAGAGTTGACAGAAGCATGGCGACGCCGGCGATTTGGCCGACGACCGGGACGGCTTGAGCCAGGAGAGCGGCAGTGCCTTTGCCAATTATGGCGGCGCCGATTTTTTTGGCGGCTTCAGTGATGCCTTTTTTGGCCAGCCAGGCGCCGGCGCGGGCTAAGCCGGATTTGATTTGGGTGCCGGCCCAGGTTTTGACGGGATTAATAATAGTATTGGAAATTGCGGAACCGAGGGCGCGAAAAGGCCGGGCGGCGTAGGATGGCAGGGAGCGGATTGCGTTGCCGGCGGAACTAATAAAATTGAAGAAAGAATTAATCGGGGCCGACTGGACCCGGAGGCCGGAAATAAATCCGGTGCCGGCGGAGCCGATTGATCCCAGCGGGGGAATTCGGCCGAGATTATAAGAAATGGCGGCCGGCAGGCGAAAAATGTTAATTTGGTCGAAAAAATCTCTTACAGCATTAGTACGGGCATGGGCGCGGGAGATTTTCAGAAATTGGTTAGCGGTTTGCGGTGACAGTTCAGCCGGCGGTTGATTAAGGCGCTGGTGAAGTTCCTCTTGGGCGGTGGCCAAATTGGAGAGTTTGGCAATGCCGGCGTCTTGGGGATCAACGCCGTGGCCCATGGGAATAAAGCCGAGGAATTTGTCGCCGCGCTGCCAGCGGCCGGCCAGCTTTTGGGCGTCAATTCCGTAGTGTTTTAAAATGACAGCGTCAACGGGAATATTTAGAATACGAGAAGTTTGGAGAACGGTGGCGATTTTAGAATCGGAGATTTTGCCGGATTTGACGGCGGTAACGAAGGGTTTGGGGAAACGATTAGGGTAGCGGAGGGCGGCGGCGAGAACCCCGTCGGGGTTGGCGGCCAAAAGCGGGTTGAATTTAGGGGTACTGGCGGCGAGTTGGGAAATTGCAGGATCGATAGAGGCGCGGACCAATTTGGCCTGGGCGGCGGGAATTCCTAAAACCCGGGCGATAATTTTTTCTTGGACCGGGGGGTTATCTTGGTGTTGGACCAGTTGTTGCACCAGGCGCCAGCGTTTTGGGGGCAAAAGTTGTTGTTGAGATGTGGTTCGGCCGAGAGTGACTTTTTCGGCGGTTTCGACAGCGGCGGCGGCATTCCGGCCGGCGGCGGCGGTGACAGTCGGATGATCTTTTAAATTTTCGGCGGCGGATGCTATTTCCGGCTGAACTTTTTTGGTTTCCCGGGCGGCGGTTTCCTTGGTTTTTTTTAGGGCTGTGTCCAGGTATTTTTCTTTGGTTTTGGGGTCTTTGTCGGCGGCGGCCAAACTTAACAGGTCGTCGGAGAGGATGTCTTTTTTTAATTGGGCGGTGTAGTAGGCGGCGAGCTGGACCGGGTCGGTGATTAGGGTTCGGGTCTGGCGGAAGGTTTGGGCGGTGATTTCTTTATCTACCAATGTTTTAGCTCGGATTAGGGCAAGGCGTTTGATGTCTTCGGGGTGGCGGCCGAGAGCGGCGGCCAGATTTTCCAGAGCGGTTGAGTTGTTAATTGCCCATTCCAGCTGGCTGACGGTGTATTGGCGGACTTGGTGCATTTGGATGGTGATGGCATTTTGTTTGGCGAGTTCCTGGCGGAAACGCTGGGGAGACCAGCCCTGGCGTTTGGCCTGGGCGGAAACGGCGGCTTGATGGGCTTGGTCAAATTGTTCCACCAGAGCTTTGAGATCGGGAGGAATGTTGGCGGGAGGGGGTTCGGGGACGAAGCCGGAAACTTCGTCTATAATGCCGGAGAGGCGATTGAGAAAAGAATCGTCATAGAGCGAATCGTCGTCGAATGCCGGACGCTTTTCCGGCGGAAGCAGATAAACGAATTTGGCGAGGTGTTCTCTGATATTGCGGACAGAATACGGTTTACCGTTGATGATAATAGCTTCCGGCGAAGGCAGGGTTTGGTTGGCGGTTTGGCAGGCTTTGATTAAGTCCTTGAGAAATTCCGGCCGGTAATCTCCCTGTTTGAGAATTTCCTGGATAGCGGCGACGGCAATTTGATCTTTAGTTGTGACTGCGGTTTCGGGCATGAGGAGATTGTACAACGTTTAACCGAGGTGTTTTCGGGCCAGGCGGAAGGACAGAGCGGAGCCTCCGGCCAAGTAAGCGTCGGCGGCCAGGTCGCCTTTATCCAGGAGGCGATTGATGACGTAGTCGGGATGAGTACGGGGGCTGACTTTGGCGGCGGCGGTGTTCCAGAAGAAGCGGTATAGTCGTTTGGGGAGCTTGGCGGGAAGGGGAGGGCGGTGGCCGGCCATATATAAATAGTATAAAAGATGGCGACGGGCGGAGAGACTTGACATAGTATATAGTACACTATATACTATGTACTATGATTACGGATACAAGGGGGAGGATAGTCGAATTTATAAGGGTGAACGGCAGAGCCAGAGTTAACGATCTGGTGGAGTATTTGGAGATTGGGAATGTGGCGATTCACCGGCAGCTAAAGCGATTGGTGGAGAGCAAAGTTTTGGCTAAGACGGGAACTCCGCCGAGAGTTTTTTACCTGTTGCGGGAGAAACAAGAAAAACCGGAGTCAAAACAGGCCGGCGCAGCGGAGAAGCTGGTGGAAAAAACCTATCTGTATGTGACGCCGGCGGGAGAAATGTTGTCGGGAATGCGGGGATTTGAGATGTGGGCGGCGAGAGTCAAAAGAGAGATAAAATCGGCGGCGGCCGAGTATGCTAAATCAAGAAAAAAGGCGGATGAATTTATCGGGAAAAACGGCTGGATAGACGCCACCGAGAAATTAAACAGAACTTTTAAAGATGATACATACGTAGATAAAGTTTTGTATAAAGATTTTTACGCCTTGCCGGTTTTTGGGAAGACGCGGCTGGGGCAGTTGGTGTTGTACGGCAAGCAGGCGCAATCAAAACAGATTGTGAAACAAGTTGCCGCAGAGTGCCAAGGATTAATCAAGAGGATAATTTCCCGTTTTGGAATTCAGGCGGTGGGGTTTTTGCCTCACAGCATTCCGCGGAGGATCCAATTCCTGAAAGAGTTGCGGAAAAATCTGAAACTTAATTTACCGGAAGTGGAACTGGTTAAAGTTTATGCCGGGATGATTCCGGTGGCCCAAAAAAGTTTGGCCAGCTTGGAAGAGAGAGTGGAAAACGCCAGGAGAACCATCATGATTGGCGATATCGGGCCGCGGTTTACTTCGGTGCTGTTGATTGACGACGCGGTGGGGTCGGGAGCGACTTTGAATGAAACCGCCAAGAAACTGAAACTGTCGGGAATGGCCAAAAAAGTCATCGGATTTGCCATAGTCGGGAGCATGAAGGGATTTGAGGTAATAAGAGAAGTGTAAGAATGGCGGATTTAGAAAAGATAAATAAAATCATATTGATTGGCGTAATCTTTTCGATAATATATTTGTATGGGAAGAAAATGGCAAAAAAACGGCCAGACTGGGATGAATCGGTTTGGCCGGCGGGGATATAATACGGGGACAGGAGGGAAAGATGGCAAGACCAGAACAAGATTTTTCTCCAGAACAACAGGATGCTTACCGGCGGATAGCCGGGTTTTTCGGGCGGGCGGAGAAAGAATATCCAGCGGCGGGGGCAGGGCTTGACAATTGGCTAAATTTATATTAAAATTGGTAAGTTAATTAACCATATTTGGTATAAATATGTACATTCCGCGTTCAATCGAGCCAAAAATTAAAGACTGGCTGTTTCGAGAAAAAATTATCGTTATCTATGGAGCGCGTCAGACCGGGAAGTCGACGATTGTCAGGAGAATTCTGGCCGATTATTCAAAAAACAGCAGATATTTTAACGGAGACGAGACGGAAACCAGGCGGTTGTTTGGCGAAGCCGGCGATCGGGCGACGCTTAAGAGAATCGCCGGAGAGGCAAAAATTGTGGTGATTGACGAGGCGCAAAAGATAGAAAATATCGGACTAAAACTTAAGATACTGGTTGACGCGTATCCGCAGCAGCAAATCATCGCGACGGGATCTTCATCGTTCGATCTGGCCAATAAAATCGCAGAGCCGTTGACGGGGAGGACGGTACAGTTTACTCTATATCCTTTGTCGGTGGCAGAGTTATCCCGGATTTGGGGAGAGACAGAACTCAAGTTGCAGCTTCCAAACCTGATGATTTATGGAGCTTATCCGGCGGTAGTGACCGCTTCATCGCTTGAGGAAAAGGCAGTTATTTTAAAACAATTAGTGACGGATTATCTGTATAGAGATGTCTTGAGTTTCGACAGGGTGCAAAAAAGCGAAGCGCTGCGAAAACTCACCGAAGCAATTTCGCTTCAAACGGGAAACGAAGTTTCTTATAACGAGTTATCCGGCCTGCTGCAGATAGGAAAACAAACAGTCATTTCATATTTGGACATACTGGAACAGGGATTTATCGTATTCAGACTGACGTCGTTTGCCAGAAATTTACGGCAGGAAATAAACAGATCGCGCAAGGTATATTTGATTGACACCGGCGTCCGGAACGCGCTCATCAACAATCTTAACCCGTTGAGCCTGCGGACCGACACCGGGGAGCTGTGGGAGAATTTTGTGGCGGCCGAGTTTAAAAAACAGCAATATTGGGCTGCCAAAGATTCGGCCGCCAAAGAACTGGCTGGCGGCTTATCCTCAGTCGGAGTGGAAACATATCACCAGAGATAATTTTATGGAAGTTTTAGGCGGCGGCGAGTAAAAAAGTTGCCGGCTGGATTAGATTAGATATAATACCGGGACAGGGGGGAAAGATGGCGGGAACTACAGCGGAAACTTTACGATTTTCTCTGGAATAGCAGCAGGCATATCGGCAGATAGCCGGTTTTTTCGGGCTGGCGGAAAGGGAATTTCCGGCCGCGGCCGGGCAATTAGTACCCGAGTTTCTCAAATTAGTGTCCTGAAAGTTTTTGAAGCATTCTCTGTATCGCTTCGGGGATTACCGGTTCGGCGAAATACTCCTTGTTGTTAATCACCACCACTCCGGATCGAATCGGGCGAACGGTTTTAACGAACTGCTTAATGCTTGTGCCCGTTTGGGCCTCGATCTTTTTTGCGATTGCCAAAGCGGTGAACACAACCGTTAGATGGGCTTCGATTGAATCCCGTTTGCGGTGAAAGATCGGTCTGGCCTTAAGGTCAGACTTGGCCATCCGGAAGCTGGCTTCCACCTGAAACAGCTGATGGTAGTAGTCAATGACTCGCCAGTCGGCAATGTCAAGATTGGTAACGTATCCCTTGATCCCCGCTAAAGCATAAGCTTTGGCAATCAAACTCAAGTTGAGTGTCTTTGTTTTGGCTTTGACGGTGACGAATTTAGCCCTGGTGGCGGGCGCTTGGCCCTGAATAACCTTTTGAGCTTTGGCTACTTGGTTTTGGATGTTTTTGATATCCAGAGCAGCTCGTTTGTCCCGGTATTGGTAAATAATCCGGTAATCCGGCCGCCGGTCAACAAAGATCTGCCGGTCGGCCAGGTTTTGGCCTCGCTGATACTCGGCAATATCGTAAGGCACTTTTTGAAGACGGGAACCGACAATGTAGGTGAAACCGGCCCGGGCAAGTTCGGTCAGGTTTTTGAGGCTCATCATAGCGGCGTCGGCCACCACTGTCAGCCGGTCAACCCGATGGCGGGCGCAAAACTCCGTCACCACCGGCAGAATCGTTTTTGTTTCCGCCGTGTTGCCCTCAAAACTGTTTAACCCTAAAGGGAAACCGGATTGATCGACCAACAAACCGATGATGATCTGCGGCTCCAGTCGTCTTTCTTTGCTCAAGCCCGGCTTTCGGTAGTTATCCGGCCGGGGAACTTCAAAATACAGGCTGGTAACATCGTAGAGCAGCAGACTGACTCCCCGGTTAAAACAAGCTTGACAACAGAGTCGGCTGATTGTCTCCCGATAGTTTTTCCCCACCACTGTTTGCAAACAGCGATAAAGCCGGTTTTTATCGTATTGGCTGACGCCCAAATCCGCCAAAACCCGCAGACTGTCCAGCTTGGAGGTTGGTTCAACCAGTCGGGCAATACACAAGGCGGCGAAAACCTCGTCTCCCAATTGTCCAAACCCCAGCCGCCGGTACTGTTTTTGCAAAGTTTCCCACAACAAAGTGGAGCAGGATTGCCGGAGTTTTAACCGCAGCGAAGAGCCGGAGTCGGAAAACAACGGCAGCTGATCTCCGGCAAGCTGCCTGCGCCCCAGGCTGATCAGAGCGGCTAAATCTTCTTGAGTGTGAGCGCTGCCGAGGTGTTTAAGACGAATAATCCGGCCGCGAAACTTATGGACAACTTGAACCGCCGTTGCCCCGCTTTTGGTTTTTACCTTTCTGATGAAGGCCACGGCAATGATTGTATGCCTAAAAAGCAGCCACGAAAACCTGAATGAATTAGTGTCCTAAAAATTCTCTAACCGAAGCTAAAAATGGTCAGATTACCGAAAAGTGAGAAACTCGGGTACTAGGATTACGGAGCTGAACTTGTCTTAATCTAACCAAATATACCAAGGGCTAGAAGCTGTAATACTAGGATTGTAGAGCTGAACTCGAAGAATATT
>Ga0075994_111_pt1 | contig 10435 bp, 10 predicted proteins | sample RifGroA2_FD_68040 | JGI IMG/M metagenome (GOLD analysis project Ga0075994, IMG submission 68040) | Parcubacteria (Magasanikbacteria) bacterium GW2011_GWA2_50_22 | reverse complement strand
CGTCGGAGCCTTTGCGGTGAACATTAATATCCGGCCCGGCCTGAAATTCATCACGCACTTTTACCGCGCGGCCGTCCATCTCAACGTATTCGACAGGGATCACACAATCACAACCCTTTGGCATGACCGCGCCGGTTGTGATCTCCAGACAGGCGTTACGGCTTCTTAAAAGAAACGCCGGACTGCCCGCTTTTTGCAACCCTTCAACAGGAAAGTTTCGAAAACCCCTGAAAAAAGACGCGCTGTTGACGGCGATGCCGTCCATCGTGGCACGGTCAAAGGGCGGAAGATCGCGGTCGGCCGCCACATGTTCGCGCAGAACGCATCCGGCCGCGGATCCCAGGGGAACGCGTGTCGCGGGACAGGAAACAGGATTTTTCTCAAGGATGGAATCGGCTTGCGGGACGGTGAGCATAACTTTTGCGGGTTTATGGTTACGGCTACGATGCCCGTTTCGGCTTTAGGCAATGGTTACGTTTTTGCCGTAACCTGGCGACGTAACCGATACGGGCTTCGTTACCATAACCATTACTTGTTTATCACGTTTTCTTACTCGCCAGTGGCACGCAAAGCCCCAGGAAGACGACCTCTCCGATCACATACGCCAGCAGTCCCGTCGCGATACCCGAGGTAAACCCGTACGAATGAAGCCCAACGTTCAAAAGGTTGACGCCGAACCAGGCCCACATGACGACGACGATCCCCAAAACACAGCCGGCGGCGGCCCCCAGCGGAGTGATAAATCGTCCCAGCCGGGCGTGAAAAAGGATCGCGCACCACAGCACGATCAAAAGCGCGCCGTTTTCCTTCGGGTCCCAGCCCCAGAAACGGCCCCAGGAGTCATCCGCCCAGATCCCGCCGAGCGTTGTCCCAAGAAAGCTCATCATCAACCCGAACCCCAGCGCGCCGATCATATTGCGGTAGGTCGATTCCAGCGCGGCCTTGTCCTTCGGATACCGGATGCGCTGAAGGATGTACAGATGCCCGACAAGCCCGGCCACGCACACCCCCGCGTAGCCGACGGTGATGGAAAGGACGTGCGTCCCCAGCCAGAAGTTGGAATTAAGGACCGCGACCAGCATCTGCATGGTATCGCCTTCGCCGGCGAACTTTCCCGAGAGCATCAGAAACACGAACCCGCACACGCTCGCCACGCAAATGCCCACCCAGCGCCTGTTGACCAGTTCGATAATGACCCCCGCGATAACGCTGATCATGCTGACGAAAATAAACGTCTCATACAAATTGCTCACCGGCGGCCGGGCCATGATGATGATCCGCAGCACGAGGGCCAGCACATGCGGCAGGAATCCCGCGATAATAAGTGAAAACGCCGCCGGACGCAGCCAGGAGCGCGTCATAAAAAACGACAATAAGAACACGGCAAAGGCCAGCGCGTAGAACATTTTCGTCCAAAGGAACAGGTCCGCCCTGTTATAGAACAACTCCAGAGGGATCTTGCGGATATTTTTTTGCGTGGCGGCGCCGGCACGGCTCAAAACGGAATTGCTCAACGACCGGGCGGCTAAATCAAAAGGCGTCTGCTCCCCGTTCCAGTAATACACCACCATATCGCGCGCATAAGCGATCTCTTCACGGACCTTCAGGTCGGAGAATTCCCGGCTGATCGCGTCCATCGGGCTCAACCAGCCTTGGCCGCTGGCCTCCAGGCTTGGCACGATGGCAAAAGGAAGATCACTGTAAGTAGTCGACCAGTGGAACAAATTGTTCATCAACCCAAAAAGCTCTTTGTCCTTCACCGCCCAAGTCTCGGGCTTGCTCAGTTCCAGCCCTTGGGTCCCTTGTTGAAGCAATTCCGCGCGGGAAGCGAGGTCGTAGAAACTGAATATCTTCTGCGTTTCGGGAAGGCCCAGCGTCTTGATAATCCCTGGGTCCGTTATCTGGAATTCGGAGGACGGAAGCGCGAAACGAAACACGCGGGTATGCAGGTCGTAAAGAAAAACGTTCTGGTAGACCCGCAGGATCTCCTGCTCGACAACGGAACGTTCCTTGGGTTCGATTTTATCGGCCATCCGCGCGAGCTCCTCGAGCTTGGCGAAGCCAGGCTCAATCCGGGAGAAACTGTAACGCCGTTTGGGTTCCGGCTCAACGCCCAAGGCCGTGGCGGTCTCCGGATTATTAATAAGGAAGACCTTGTCTTCAAAAGTCGTTGCCGGGGCGAACAAAAGCCGCGCCAGCCATTGGACGGCGGACTGACGGCCAAAAGAGGTCTTTCCGGAAAGCTGCAACAAAAGCGTGCGGGCGTAAGTATCCACCGGCTTGACGCGTCCCTCGTTGAGGACCGCCAGCGCGGCGAATCTGTCCAGGGAAACCGCCGCCCGGGGTTTGATGGAAGGGTCCAGCGGGCAGATGGGCTGAGCTATCGCCGACGTCGCGACAACCCCTGCGAGACTTGTGCCGTAACCGACAGACCTGAAACGATACGGGCTTCGTTACCTTAACCCCTTGACTTAGTCCTAAATGCCATCAACAAAAAATGCAGCGCCAGCCCGCCGAACGTGATAAAACTGGCAAAATACGGCAGCAGGCGTCCCGAATTCCGGACAACGGCGAGCGTGGAAGATTCCCTCCCCGCTTTATCCACCGCATACGACGACTGGTACAGTGTAAAATTTTTATACCGCAACGGTTTGTTCATCGAGATCAGGACCTCGCGTGACCCGCCGCCGGGTGGGATAACTTCAACGAGGCTCTTATAACTGCGCGCGAGCTCGGTATTGGGATACCATTCGACCGTGAAATCCTTAAGCCGCAGTAAAAAAGGCATCGGGAAACTCTTGCGCCGCAGCTGTAAAAAGTAATCCGTTCCTCCCTTGGTGATCTTCACAGGATTGTCTTCGCCGCCGTACAAAATAACGGACGCGGTGTCTTGGTCGGAACCGCTTACCGTCAGAACACATCCCGGAAGATTTTTCTCAGGCTCCTTGTTGAGCACCGCCGCTTTAAGGGTTTGGATCCCCGAGGCATTGAGGACAGCGTCCGTAACTTGCCCTCCGGAATAAGCCTCGCTATTGGGATAATACTGCCCGGCCGTCATGATCATTCCGTATTCCAAGAATTCCAGCTGCCGCCCGGGGCGCAGCCCCTTCGCGTCATAAGCGACGACGTCTTTTTCGCCGTCCTTCCCTTTCCAGAGCGCTATTTCCCAATCGTGATACGCGCTGGACACGTTGGCCGCCTCGCCTTCCATCAGGGTCAAATGCGATTCCTCAACGCCATGCAACGTGACGAACGCGGCGACGAAAAATAACAAAAGGCCAAAATGAGTGACAATGATCCCGGCTTGGTCCCATTTATAAACCAGCCGCGTGAGCGCCACGCACACAAGGTTGATAAAAAAGACCCACAGGACAAGCTGCGCGCCGGGAAACGGGATGAACCCGGCGAAAATAAAAACAAAGGAATTGAAGAACCGCTCCTGGGTGAGATATAGCCCGTTATAGACCTGGTCGACGGTGCCCCAGAGGGTGAGGATAAACAGCAGAATCAAGCACGTCAGCGTGATCTTCAGCGAAGCGCAGAACTTGATGACCGGATTGCGTTGCAGGATTTTACGAAATGAATTCATTTTTTCGTATCTCGTCGCTCGTATCTCGTCGCTCGTATCTCGAGGAATGTTTTACGAGATACGAAATACGAGATACGATTTAATTCAACTTCAAAGATTCGCACAACGTTTCAAATTGATCCCGGTTCTTGAGGACCGCCCCGCGGGTGCCGGTCATCTTCACGAACACGGTCATCTCCGGCAAGGTGATAATGGTCGCCGCCATCGACGGGCTTTCAAGGTCGTCTTGGGATTGCGCGCGTCCGGCACGGCGATGTTGACCTGCTGCATCCAGCGCGCCGCGTTGGACTCAAGCCCGCCGGCATCGCCGGCAAGCGAGATCAGCGCGCATTCCACGGGGTCCCCGGTGTCCGCCGATCTGAAGGTCGCCAGGCGCATGCCGCTTCCAGGCAACTCCCGCCAGCCTTCCGGCGTGGCCCACGACAACGGCGGCCGCGCCACCGAAGCCTCAAGCATTTTCTGCGTCTGTTGGTCCACGGCGCCTCCCATAGGGAGCCTAACGGCCATCATCGGCCGCCCTTGGTCGCCCTTGGCGGACCTCGCCTCCGGCGGGCGAGCCTCGCCGAAGGCGGGCATCGCCCCGGATGCCTCTCCTTGTCCCTTACTCAACGAGGCGTGGATGTCATCGTCGGGAATGGCCGCGGTGCCCTGACCATTGCGTAAAAAGGCGTGAACGTCGTCGTTGGGGATGGATGACATGTCCAGCTCGCCGGACACCGGCCGCCCTTGGCGAGCCTCGCCGAAGGCGGGTATCATCGGACGCGCGGGCTGCGCCGGGGCGCTCTGGACAATTTCGTGGTACGTCCGCTTGGCGGGCCGCCGGTCGCATCCACTGCCGGCCAAGGCGCCTGATAAAACCGCTGCTAAAGAGATGTAAACGCCGTAATGTAGTCGCATAAGTATGGAGTGTATTCTAATCAATCTTTCCGGGGAATACAACTAAAATTATTATGCCTTCTTATTTTAATAAGCGTGTTGCATTAAATATAGCTATAAGGGCCACTCCCATGTCCGCGAATACCGCTTCCCACATGGTCGCGACTCCCGCTATTCCGAGAATAATAAAGACTCCTTTGACAGCGAAGGAAAATCCGATATTTTCCAAAACAATTTTTGACGTTCTCTTGCCCATTTTAATGGCTTCAGCGACTTTGGAAGGAGCATCCGTCATAAGAACTACGTCAGCGGTTTCAATAGCGGCATCTGATCCCATCGCGCCCATGGCGATCCCGACATCTGCCCGCGCGATGACCGGCGCATCGTTAATCCCGTCCCCGACAAAGGCAACCTTGCCGGATCTTTTTTCTTTGATTAAATTTTCTAAAATCCTTACTTTATCTTCGGGCAATAATTCGGCGAAATAAGAATTTAGCCCTAACTTTTCAGAGATATGCTTTGCGATAGTTTTGCTATCGCCCGTCAACATGACAATATTTTTGACTCCAAGACTTCTTAAATCTTGAATCGCTTTTACGGCGTCCTGTTTTATTTCATCGCCAATGAGAATGTAGCCGGCATAAATTTTATCAATAACGACATAAACAACCGTTCCATCAAAGCGGCATTCCTCATGCTCAATATTTTCCTTATGTAATAAACGGTCATTGCCGACAAAAATCAAATGATCTTCTATTTTTGCTTTTATACCTTGGGCCGGTATTTCTTCCTGAAATTGAATGGCCGAAGGATTTATTTCTTTTCCGTAAGCTTCCAGGATCGACTTGGCGATCGGATGATTGGAATGAGATTCCGCGTGGGCCGCCCAGCGCAATATTTCGTCCTGGCTAAAATGATTTTTAGGAACAATCTTCGTGACTTTAAAACGACCCTGGGTCAATGTCCCTGTTTTGTCAAAAACAACGGTTTTGACCTCCGCCAATATATCCAAAAAATGTGATCCTTTGACCAGGATACCCCGTCGTGACGATCCGCCGACACCTCCAAAATAACCGAGGGGAATGCTGACCACCAATCCGCAAGGACAGGAAATAACCAGCAGGATCAACGCGCGGTAAATCCATTTTAAAAAGGGCTGGTGCATCAATAGCGGAGGAAGGACCGCGACTAAAACGGCGAGAAAAACGACAATGGGAGTATAAACTTGAGCAAACTTTGTAATAAATTTCTCATTTTTCGCTTTATTCGCCGTGGCATTCTCGACAAGATGCATGATCTTCGCCACTGAAGATTCTTCAAATAATTTCGTTACTTTAATTGTCAGGACACCGGACTGATTGATCATCCCCGCCAGAATGGCTTGTCCGGTTTCCATAGTGCGGGGAACTGACTCTCCCGTTAATGCGGAAGTATTGACCTGTGATCGACCTGATAGAATTTCTCCATCCAAAGGAACTTTCTCCCCCGGCTTGACAATAACAACGTCGCCGACCTTGACTTCTTCCGGGTTAACCTTTTTTATCTGCTCTCCAATTCTTAGATTGGCGTAATCGGGGCGCGCTTCAAGAAGAGACTTGATAGACCGGCGGGCGCGGTTAACGGAGAGGCCTTGAAAAAATTCCCCAACTTTAAAGAACAGCATAACACCGACGGCTTCCGGTATTTCATGGACCAAAATCGCTCCGACCGTGGCAATAGTCATCAAGGAATTCTCATCCAGGACATTCCCTCGAAAAACATTTCGTACGGCTGCCGATAGAACATTGTACCCGCATAAAAAATAGGCAATAAGAAAAATCCCATATTCACCGACAGAAAAAGGCGTATCATGCAATCTTTCTTTAAAAATCATCCCAAAGACAAACAATATCAGGGAAATTATAATCAGAAAGATATCCTTTGGGACAACCAGCTGTTCTTGATTGTGGCCGTGATCGCAGCGACTGCAATGATTATGATTTTCACTCATTTACTATCCTGTTTCCCATCTTCTGTCATTCTTTTCAGAAAATGTTAGTTCTTGTCCTCTACAATTAAACGATTTAATTCTTCTGCCAGCGATTGGTAGCCGACGACCATCTTCCCGTTTATAAAATAACTCGGAGTGCTTTTGACCCCTTGCTGGTTACCGTCCGCTTTATTTTGTTCAATCATTTGCTCGACTTTGGGATCACGCAGGCAGGTATTTAACTGTGCCATATCAAGACCTATCTCTTGGGATATGGCGTCAAATGCCGGCATCGCGTTGACCAAACCTTTCCACTGATCCTGACGCTCAAAGACAAGATCTTGGAACTCCCAGAATTTTCCCTGCCTGGAAGCGCATTCAGCATAGCGTGAAGCCATAAAGGAGTGCTGATGCATCGGTAAAGGATAGTATTTAAGCTCTACTTGTACTTTATCCGGATTCGCTATCATAAAATTCTTGATATGCCGCGCTCCCTTGGCGCAAGCCGGGCACTGAAAATCAGCATATTCTATTATTTGAATAGGCGCATTCTTTGATCCTTTTACTTTAGCCAAACCGCCTGATTGATCATCCGGACGAAAGATTTGACCGAACATTTTAATCCCGACAATTAAACCAAAACACGCGAGAATAATAATAAGCGTAGCTTTTAGTTTACTCATTTTCGGCATAGTTACTTAACCCTCCTTTCAGGATTCATCTATTTGGAAGCGGGATCATTTAGGACATTATCAATCTCCTTTTTCCAACTGTCCAAATCCCGAGCCGATGACTTATGGCCGTTAATGTAAAAAGTGGGCGTGCCCTGGACGTTCACATTTTGGCCCAACGTCAAATCCTTCTGAATGATGTCCTGCCATCGGGCGTCATTATCTTTGTAGTCTTTCATAAATTTCTCGACATTAAGTCCGAGTTTTTCAGCCTCTTTTTTAAAACGTTCTTCGCTCAAATCTTTATTGTCGGCTAATAACGCGTCGGCCATTTCAAAATATTTCCCTTGCCCGCCGGCCGCCAATACAGCCTTCGCCCCAGGGATGGCTTGGGGATGAAATGAAAGCGGAAAGTTCTTGATAATGAAATTGACCTTATCCGGGTATGCCTTTAAAACATCGAGGATTACCGGATGAAAACGGGCGGAGAACGGACATTGATAGTCATTAAAGGCAACAATTGTCACGGGCGCATTCGGATTACCTCGTACAGGTGAGTGATCAACCGGAATATCATAGATTTTTGTATAATCTTCCGGCGGAGGTCCCTGCCTTTGGGCTTGTTGAGGGCCGCCAGCCTGCGGTCCTCTTAATAAATTCTCTAAAACAGCGACTCTCCTTTCAAGGTCCTGCTGTCTGGACAAAATGCCGGACAGGCCTCCCGAGTCGGGGACCAATAATTGATTCTCAATTCTTGCCTGGGCTTTAAGAATCTCAGCCTGGCGTTTTAACACCTCCTTTAACAACGAATCTTGAGACTGTTTGCCTGCGATAACAACACCTAATAAAATAACACCAATAACAACTACTAAAACCATCGCGGACTTCTTCTCCATGATTACAACTCTCCTTTCATTTTACTTAACGCAGTAAAATCTTTTCATAATCATCAGGGATAAAATATTCAACAGCCTTAATGATGCCGTCACTCCCCACAAAGAAAAACGTTGGAATACCGATAATATTATAATCTTCCGCAACCTTTGATCCCTCATCCAGAAAAACATCATAAGGAACTTTGTAGCGTTTAACATAAGAATTAACTACTTCCGCGTTTTCTCCAATATCGACGAGGATAACCTGGATCCCCTTGTTTTTTATTTGCTCCGCCGATTCGTTTAATTCTTTCATCCTTTTATGACAATTCGGACACCACGTTGCCCAAAAGAAAATGATCGCGCTTTTTCCTGCCCGGTATTGCGTCAGACTAATTTTCTGTCCGCTAAGAGTCGGCGGGTTAAACTCCGGCGCCTTCTTTCCCACTAAGGGATTGTCCATTTCAAAAAATGGAAATTGAGCCAAAACGGGAAAAGGATTAAATGATACGATCAAAATGGCTGCGACAAGTATTAATAGTTTTCTCATGATTTTTGTTATTTGCCGGAAACACATCCGGATTCACGACAAAGACATTCCTCACTTTGATTAGCAGGAGAAACCGGGATTTTATGAGAGGACTATCGGAGGCCGCCTGGAAGCGCTAAGGAGCGGATCTTTGTGAGAGGTGTTTTCTGGAATAGAAAGGGACGTCGATTGTGACGGGAGATTAGAGCTAAGCGTATCATCGGGAAGTGCGGGCTGACAACAGGGGGCATGGCATGCGAGGGGACAATGGTGCGATACATCTTGGGAATGTGCGTCATCGCAAAAACCACCGAGAGGGATGACAGACAATAAAAAAAATGCGACTAAAATTATTTTAAGAATCCGCATAGAAGAAAAGTCTAGCATAAAAATTATTAATGTAAATCAAAATATCACCGCCCTCATCTGTCTTCTTCAAAAATATTACGGAATTCCGTCAGGAACTGCGCGGGCGTGACGATAGGGCTTCTTAAATATTGGCGCGCCTTGGGAGTATGGAAATGCCGCGTGTCCAGGCTGACCAGATAATGGATATTTACTTTTTGGGCCGCGGCCAGAATAGGCGCGTCATCTTTATCAATAACGCTTTCGGCCTCGCGGATCTCTTGCGCCGTGGGGTCCGCGGTCACTATTGGTGAGAGGTTTTTGATAAATCCCCTGAATTCCCCGACAAGCCCGGGGAATTTCTTCTCGAAGACCCTGTCGGTTTCAACCAGAACACCTTTGCTAAGGACAATGATGATCTCTCCGGCTTCACCCAGGTCGAGGATGGCCGATGAAGCTCCTGTCTGGGAGATAACACCGGATATAAGCACGCTCGAATCCAGAAAGACACGCCATGATTTAACGTCCATGGACCTCTTTCGCGTATTGACGGCGCTCGCTTTTCAGGTCTTTAAGGAGGTCGTTAAGGCTGATCTTCTTGTCGCGCATTTGTTTTTGGACCTTCTTGGCCAAAGCGCAGCGCAGCAAAGGCTTGGGCGTCATCACCAGACACCTGCCGACAGCAAAAACATTAAGCTTCGTTTCCTTGTCCAGACGAAGGGCCTCCCGCATGTCTTTGGGGATCGTCAGCTGGCCGCTTCCCCAGAGCTTGACCGACTTCGGCGCGAACGTTACCATGGCAAACCTCCCTATGTGGATTATTTCATAAAAAATCAGAATTCCGAATTATTCAGAATTCTGACTAAAGTATAACATCGAAAGCGGTATGTGTCAAAGCAGGTTTTCGGGGTTTTTGGGGGAGATCGCGGGGACATCCTGCTCGCCAAAGACGGCCCGCCCATGGTCGCCCTTGACGAACCTCACCGAAGGCGGGCGTCAATGGTATTACTTTTATCCTGACCGAAATACCAGGTAACGCCAATTATTTCTTCTTGGTCTGCGTAACTTTATAATATTCGTTTCTGGCTTTCCTGTAGATCTCTTCCTCTTTGACCATCTTTACCCTGTACTCATTCATGGCCTTTTTGGAACACTCGCTCTTTTGAACCTGCATCGCTCTGGAGAGCTGTTCCCTTCGCTGATGATAATTCTGATTTTCTTTGGCAAGCCTTGCCTTGTACTCATTCATGGTCTTTGAGTAATTGACCTTGCTTTGGCCCTGGCCCCGCAGGGCATTGGCAAGTCGATCCCTGATTTCACGGTAACTATATTCTTCTTTAAGAAGCTTTGCCTGATATGCATTCATAATCTTTCCAAAGCCTTCCTGCTTCTGGTTCTGCAGGGCATTGGAATGCTCAACCTTGGCTTTTTCATAATTATCTTTTGCTTTAATGTAGTTATCTTCAGCTTTGTTTTTCTCCGGATTCTCTTCAACACAAGCCCCCACTGTGTCACCATGCCCCAGATGCGCCTTAAGGGCATCCGCACTGATCTTGATCGTGTGGGCGTTCTCAGGATTCC
>Ga0075994_108_pt2 | contig 11129 bp, 11 predicted proteins | sample RifGroA2_FD_68040 | JGI IMG/M metagenome (GOLD analysis project Ga0075994, IMG submission 68040) | Parcubacteria (Magasanikbacteria) bacterium GW2011_GWA2_50_22 | reverse complement strand
TTAGCGTGGCAGAGGATGGGAGTATTTACATAACGGCCAAGGGGTTGAAGCTACAGGGAGACAAAGAAAATGACGAGGATGACGAGGAAGAGGGAGAGGAAGAGGTTATTTTTTGCCTTGCCCAAGGGCAGCTTTCAGTCTTCGTTGAGGGCTTTAAAGGGCTTCAGGGTATTGTCATCCGAGAAGGGACTCTCCTTGCCGCAGCCAGGGGACTAAAAAAAGAAAAGAACGATAAAGGAGGTATCTTTAAGATCCCCATTCAGAGTGATGGCAAAGCACAGAGCAATTTAGCTTAAGTGTAAGTCACCCATCCTCCCACCGGTATTTGCTCATTTCTGTCACACTGAACTGTAGGAGAATTCAATTCAACGTTCCGCTTCAGCCGCTCGTGTAGCGGAGTGAAGCGAAGCGAGTCGGCTGCAAGCGGGTGTTATGCCGCCTTTTGCCTTTGAAGACTCACCCGATAAACTCTATTGCCTTATCTTCGCTTTCTTCTATGGCTATTTCTACGGCGCGTTTGACTTTTTCCAGTATCGTTTTTGTTTCTCGCCGCGCCGCATGTGATTGCTGAACAAATCCCGCGATTTCAACTTCTTTGGCCGGCGACAATCGCGGTATCAAAGTCTTTCGCACTTCTGATGGTTTCCAATGTTTGATAATCGACCCGCCTGCGTCTTGCTCAACCTGCAATTGCACGAAAAGCGAATTTAGGGCGAGTTCGAGATAGTGTGGTGGAATATCGTTAGTTATTGTGAGCCGTAAGATGCCGCTTGAAACAATGCCTTCTATCGAGGTTTCCAAATAATAAGCGATTCCAGGTGTCGCGTCTTTCGACAAGAGCATTTCGCCTTGTTGTGGTTCATAACTTGAGCGTAAAGAGTCATAGAGTTCATCGCTTATGAAGTTCACACTGTCATCATCAAGTCCATGTTTGGTGAGATTGCTGATTCGCCAGAAAGGAATACCCGAAGCAGTGTAGGCAGGACTTCCAACTTCAACGCCTTTGGTATAGGTCGTCAATTTGCCAAGACGGTCAAGGCGCACGCTTGAAGAAAGTCTGTCGAGCATTTCTTGGTACTTCGGTTGAAAATACTCCGCGTCCACGCGCCGGGCCCGCGCCGCTTGACTGTAGTTTCGTGTGTAAGCCAGTGCAGGGGTAGGTGTCCAGTTTTGTAAGCCAAGTTCTGAAAGAAAAAGTTGCTCCGCTTGGGTAAAAAGTTGCTTGGAGTCAAATAATTTTTGTCTGCCGAGTTTTACTGCCTGCTCAATTCGTAGTTGGAAACGCCTTGAAGGGAGACAAATGAATAAGTCTTGAATCTGACCAAGATTGATATTGTCTCTAGCCGTTCCCGTTTTGTTCCTGCGAATCTGGAAACTGCCATAGAGCGAATTTAGAAAAGTCGAAAGGTAATATGGGTTTAGCAAATCTTCTCGAACCGTTATCTTTGCGGTGGCTTGATTCGAGTTGACATGAATTCCATAATCAAAGACCGATGCTCTGCCCAAATATACGCCTGCCATTGTCAGCACTACTTGTCGGTCTCTGACCTGTGACTTGTAAAGTAACTCGTCAACGTCAGGGGTTATGAAGTGCAGATTGTCAAGGTCTATGTAATTGTCGCGGATGTCTTGGGTATAGAGATAAGGCACTCCCGAATCTACGAACACAATGTAATTACACAGCGAGTAAGCGCCAAAGTTAATGGCGGAATGGATATACCGTCTGAGTATCCCCTTTTCCTTCAAAGCCGATTGTGAAAGCCGCTTTGCAAGTTGGAGATATTTAGGTTGATAATAGTCGGGGTCTATTCTGTTTGCACTGCCAATGCTTGTGCGTTGGACAATACTGAATACCGCCATTGCCTAACCTTCCGTCCAAAAGTCAAAGCCCTGCTCTTTGGCAAAAGCAACAAAGGCTTCGGCAATCTCATCAAGGTCATGGTCAACAATCAAATGCCCGTGACTATCAAGCGCAAGTTCGCCGTTTGCGTCTTTCTTGTAAATCGGGTCGCCGCTGTTATCCTTCCCGCCCTTATCTGAAACGGCAAAGAAAATCGGGTAATCCAGTTCTTCGGCGGCTTTATCGGCTAACCACACTTCACGATAACGGGTGAGTAGTTTTTCATCTTGACGCAGATATTCAACTTGCCCTTTGAGTGAGCGCGATGCCAGTTTGTGATGGGTTTCCACCAAAGCGCGTTTGAGCGCGGTTTTGCCTTTAGCGCGGGGCGGCAATTCGTCTAACTGCTTTTGTAGATTCTCAATGCGCTCAACTAGTTCATCGTCGCTTTCGGTTTGCGTATCTTCCTCGGTGGTTTGGCCTTCGCCGTTCTCGGCTGCTTCGGCTCCTTCAAATTCGGCTTGCAAGAACGAAAGCAACAGGGGCCGCAAATCATCTTCGGCAAGTTCGGGCTTGGCGCTCAACGCATTGAGTTCTGTTAGATGATTGTCCCATTCGGCGGCGTGGCGGTTTTGAACGGCGCGAATTTCGGCTATTTCTTCATCGGTGTATTTTTGCAAAAAAATAACGCTGGTCTTTGTGCCAGTGTGCGGCTTGAAGGTGTTGCCGTGCAAACCCACAACCGCCAAGATGCGGGTTTTGCCGAAAAGAAAGTTACGGATGGATAGGTCGTTGGTGTTGTTCAATCTGCCTTGCGGCAAAACAATCGCCATGCGTCCACCCTGTTTCAAAAAGTTCAAGTTGCGCTCGATAAAGAGAATGTCACGCCCGATTTTGGAAACGGTGCGCCCGTTTCTTTCGGCAAGGCGATACTGGCGCAATATCTCGCGCTCGCTGATGCCGCCCGCAAATGGCGGATTGGTCATCAAAATATCAAGGTCAAAGAATTGAAACTCGCGCTGATTTTGTTCGTCTTCGGCGGTGTTATCGAAGCGAGTCAGTAATGGGCGGAAAGCTGCTTTACCTTCTTCGCTCCATTTCGGCGGGTTGAGACTGTTGAGTTCATAAACATTCGACTTGCCATCTCCCGCAATCAGGTTAAGGGCTTTGGCGATTTTCACGGCTTTGGGGCTGGAGTCAATCGCATAAACCATCGTGCCTGCATATTCGGTGATAGCAGGCGGCAAGCCGTTGGTTGTGAATTGGTCACCCGCAACCCAGAAAATGGAGTGAACGGTAAAGCCTGAAGAACCGCAGGCAGTATCAATGACGCGCTCATGGATTCTTGGGTTGAGCATTTTCACGCACATATCAATCACCCAGCGCGGCGTGAAATACTGCCCCTTTTTGCCTTTGGCGACTTCGGTAATCAGGTATTCAAAGGCTTCGTCAATTACCTGCAAATTGGCATTGAACAGTTTGACATCTTGCAAGAATGATACACACGTTAGCAGGTGTTCGGGCTTGAGACGGATACTTTCATCGCGCCCAAAGATGCCACGCCATTTGTTCTTTGCCTGATTGAACAAGCCGTTGATTTTGTCGTAGAGTTCGCGAGGGGACTCGCCATAGATGCGGAATTGGATTTTGTGGTTGCGGGTACGGTCATTTGTTGCTGCCCATTCATCATACAGTTTGGCGTAAATCAGTTTGAAAACTTCATCGAACGAGTCGTCAATGCCTTCTGCGTTTGCTAATACTAGGTCTTCGAGGTCGAGGATGATTTTCTTGAGCGATAGACGCTCTCTTACCAACCGATTTTCAACAGTCAGTTTTTCAATTGTCCACTGCTCTGTGATTACATCTTGGAGGGTCTGATCAACAGTGGGAATTGAAGTAATCTGGCTATAAACGTTTGGCTCTTCGCGGTGGAGGATAACGAGGTTTTCACCATTTGACCAAGCGACAATGGGCGAACCTTCGGCTTGCGCGTAAGATTTGAGTTGCTTTAGTCCATCTTCTCGCTTTGGTTTCTTGACTTCAAAGATGATATACGCATGTTCGCCGTCAGCGTGCATAATAACAATATCAGCACTCTTATCACTCACACCCGAACCGAACCAAACAGCGTATTCAATTTTGAACCGTGCCTTTGGATAATGAAATTCTTCCAGCAGTTTTTTTATCCACAATTGACGAACAATTTCTTCGGGCTTGGCGGGGCGGTCTTTATCGCTGGCGAGGCATTTGAGATATGGCTTGCCGTTCTTCTCAAATAGTTGTGTTTCAAGCCATTGAATATCTTCGGCTTTGAACAGCGTCAAACGGTGCTTGGTATCTTGGCTTTTGAAAATTTCGTCAATTGAGAACTGCGGCATTTAGTCAACCTTCGTATATGAGATTGTGTTTTGCAAAAGGAGCAGGAGGATAATACTTCTAGCGCGGCGATTTAGCAACGTTTTTCAGCTTGAAGGAAGCGGCATAATGATCACTCTCAGCGGCCGGGGTGCGAGCAACGCGAGCACCCGGCCCGCTGGAGCGCGTGGTTATGTCAAGCGGCATGACCGCCGCTCACCTCGAATTCGTGAACCGATGGTCTGGAAAGTAAATAAGCAGCGGATTGTCGCTGTTGTCTCCGACGCTGAGTGCTTGGCGGGAGAACTGCGCAATATTGCTCCGAACAATCTCGATCTGAGCCAGAATATCGAACTTGTCATCGAATGCGATGTCAATTGTCCGAAAGTCTTTGTTGTCGAACGGCAGAGGATCTGACATGCGCTTGATGTGAATCACCGGCTTTCCAGTTGCATGCCGGACTGCCAATTCATAGAAGACGTTCGGATTGTGATACGAAAGATCGGCCACGACTAAGCGACTTTTCATCAGATACTCAAGAACCTGCTTCGTAATCATGCCCGGCTGCGTAATCTTGTCAGCTCGTACCACCCGCAGCTTCGGTTCGACAGTCGCTAGCGCTTTCTCGACATAGGAGGAAAGAATTGCGTCACTATGCCGGCGATGTTCTGAGTCATCAGCGCCAATAGGCGCGATGAAAAAACATACCGAGTCGAAGTCCTCTCCCGCTAACGGCTGATTCACCGGTGTCGCAATCGCCTGTGCTGTCCCAACGGGCGGAATGACAGTCTTTGTAGCGGCATCTTCGATGCTCGCGATGAACTCCGCCCCCTCACGGGGTTGCAGAATACCGACGAATTTTGCGTTCTGGACAAAGATGTCTACGCAAGGCGCTCGATCACCTTCGTCGAGGTCGTCGAGAGTGTCACGCATGGCCTCGACGGCTGGCATCTTTCCACCGCGGAATTTCTCGTAGAGCTTGTTGAATGGTTCAACGTCAGTTATCGCCAACTTGATCCGCGCGCTAGTGCACTCGAGTGAAGCTGCTGGCGCAACCACCTTGACACCTTCCTCCGTTAACTTGATTTCCTCAGCATCATGGGCACCTTCGGTGATCCTATACTTGCCCGAAGCCGTGATAAGGTCCTTTGTTGTCTGGTTTACAGGTAGGTTGAGTTTCTCGAGCAGCGTACTTCGCTTCATGGGATGGCCCGCCCCGAAATCAGCGATGCCTTGTCCGATACGCAATGATTGTTCGAATGGAATGACCGGGTACGGTTTGGGACCGCGCCGTCGGCTCGTACTGATCTTCAATTTACGTTTTCGCGGTTTGGTGACCTTCGACCTGCGTGCTGACTTCTCCTTGGCTGAAGGGCCAACCTTGGCGTTGACCTCGGGCTGCCTTGTCTGTTCATCTGCCATGTGAATCCTCCCGTCGGAACTGGTGGCGGTTCGCTCGAATACTAAGTGAGTCGGTCAGCCTATCCCAATCGACGACTTCATAATTATGGGCAATCTTATAACCTTTTCCGCCACTTAACAAGAAAAATCCCAATCCGACAAACACTGCACTATTGTCAGCCTTTGCCCGCTACAGTCGGTCCGAATCAATCCCAGGACCAAAAAAAGGGAATAAGTCCAATATTTCAGGTAGGATTAAACTGCTCGACGCTTGAGTCGAATACTGAGTTTCAATCGAGCAATCCTGTCAACCATCTTCATTGAGATGGATTTACGGTTTCCTGACTCAATGACCAAGTCGGTTGCTCGCGTATTGATCAACCCAAGCGGCTAGGACCCACAAAGGAACCGCCAGAAGCCCTGCTACGACCTTGCTGATTTGTATAGGCTGGTTCCAGTCTAAATGCCACGCTTCGCTGACGGCACTGATTATCAGCAGAATCCAAACTGAAACCAAAATAACGATTGCTCTCCTACGGGATCTGCGCCATACGATGCAGAGACCATGAATAGCGCTGAGGAGTGCGAAGACCCCCGATACCCCTAATAAAGTTGTACCAGTTATCGAGAATCTTAAAAGAAGGAGCAACGCTCCAAATAGAACAAACGGAAACGACAGCCAAAAGACCCACCATGGATGCTTAGCCCAAGACTGGAGAGGCCTTTCTTCCCGCAAGGAGAGCCAACCAGCGAAAGCCCCGTAAAGAGGTGCTGCGATAGCCAAGACCATGACTGGTAAGAGAGAAACAATCAACGACGTTATCAGCGTTATTTGGACCTAGACGATCAGGTGAATCCTCTGAATAATCCCAAACCGGTTTTGCGCGTTGCGGTCGGGGTATTATCTTCGGTTCTGGAGTGCGTCATCCGACGTTTGAGCGCTTTAAGCCGTTCATCCTGCTCTCTCGCCATCCTGGAAAGACGCCCCAGCTCCTTCAACCGCTCAGCAATGTCGGCCTCTAGGTGGCGAATCCTTAAGAGGGTGTCCTCTCTGAAAAGCCGGGAAGTATCGTATCCTCGGGCCATCATTGTGGGTCCCGAACCAACTCGATCCTGAAGCCCTTAAAGTGTTTGCGGAGAAGCATTGGTATTAAGAGTGGGCCTATGAAAAAGATGCCTATGAGAAAACTGCCGATTGTAATGATCGCTACACCCCATTCCCCCGAAAACTCAAAATATTGTTCAACAAGGCCCTCGACAGCTCCAAACAAAAGCCCAATGGCAGTTCCGATTAGAGCGCTGCGCCAGATTAACAGCCATGAAACCTTTAGCCTCATAAAATAGGTTGTTTCAGGTATGTTCATTTTTGACCCTTCGCAATACGGCCTGATAGTTCGCCCTTTCTGCCGAGAGCTTCTGTTTGAACTCCGCCTCGGTAATTAGCCCTTTTTCGATGAGAAGTTTTGCCAAGGCGTCTGCCGTGGCCAAGCTGGAGACCACAAGCTCTTCCATGAAAACTGCAGCTTGCTTCGCAGGTGTCGCCATCGTTCCTCCTTAGTCGCCTTTTGCCCAAAGTCCTTTTCCCTGCTCTCTAGCCTCCCGCTCCAACTGTCTAAACTCTTTCAGATATCTGAACGGGAAACGAGTATATGCGTGCCCATATCCCTGCTTGACTATCTCTGCATTTAGGAAGGTCCCGTCCTCAAGGAAAACATAGGCCAAGGTTCTGCCATACTTATCCTTGTGACCAGTGGGGGCATAACCCTGCTCAAATTCAACCCTCACGCTTTTGCCCTGTACCATCTTCTGGGTAAAAGCCGTAGCCTCCTTGCCAAATCGCTGAACCGGCTTGTTGGGATGTTTTGTTTCTGGGGTGTCAACTCCAATTAAGCGGACCCTTTCGCCATTCTCCAGAACTAGCGTATCCCCATCCACCACGCGCTTGATGGTCCGGTGTTGGCTTCCAGTCTGTTGGGAAACCGCCAATGAAGAGATGAGGAAGAGAAAAAAAACCGCTAGGGCTACTATGCGAAGGGCTAAGGAGTAGGTTTGTCTTTTACCCTGGACCATCTTCCAGGCGAGCTTAAACCCGCATTTGAGACAATTAGCGTTGATTGGGACTTCTTTTGATCCGTCTAGGGGCACAGGAATTACAACAGCAAAATAGTTTTTGCATTTTGGACAGGTACGGGCAAGGTAGCGGGACATAAATAAAGATAATCTTAACCTTATGAGGAGAACTGTCAAGGCTAACTTTGACAGGACCAATACAATACACTCCCTTGACTTAGGGGAATACTCCCTATTATATTACTGTGCCTAAGGACACGACCAAAGGTGCTTCCGGTTTAGTATCTACTAGTGTTTGCGTGCGGAACCTGCACAGTTTCAGTTGATCGCATCAAGGTTGGCCCGAGGGCGATAAAGGGTTGGTTTTATCCATGCGCAACGCCACGGCAATATTGACTGCCAATTCATATTACGCGAACGGCCTATATTTCTTGTTGCTGATCGTACTACGCACTTATCTAGACCAGCGCTCTTTTTTTACATTGATAGGTTGGTCTTGGCTAGCGTTCACAGCCGCTTCGTACATTGTTATCGAGTATTTTGTTAACCTGTCCCCCCGGATCGCAGCGAACCTATATGCCAGAAGATTTGCATTTATGCTTTTTGTTTTAGGGTGTTGCGCGTTGATTGGATTTGGATTTTTTCTATCAGCATTTTACCGCGGGACTAATTTTCTTAGTGCTATTTCCAACATGGCGTTGCAAGCTATGCTTCGAGGTTTACTAATTGGAGTTGTGATAAGGATGCTTCTCACAGCCGTGTTTGCAAGAATACTTCGTGCCTATAGTGAACAAATACAGAAAAATCTTCTTCTTTCTGGCGTGGTCTTGTTTCTTTTGTCATTCCCCTCCGCGGAAGAGGATCATTTTCTGGTCGGCTGCTATTTTTTCGGCAGTGGCCTTGGGTTCAGTCTGCACTATTTAATTCGGAGCCAAGAGCATAGACGCGCATCTGCGCTTCGAATTTTTGGGCATTTCCACGAGCTACTCCAAGGGTGGTTAAAGGAGGGTATAGAAAGGCACGAGCACGACGCACGAGATGCTATCGCAGACCTCGACTGGAAGCGACTTGATCAGATACTTAAACGCGACCAATCAACTACTAGGTTGGTAATTTTAAAAGCGGCGCGCGATCGGATGAAAGGGAACTATTCTGAGGCCCTGCTTGCCATTGACAAAGAATTAGGGAACGACAAGAGGTTCATGGATATGGATAACGTCCTACATCTCAGCAGGGCCTTAAATCTTGGCGAACTCGCGGGCGACAGCGACAAGTCTAAGAGAGAACAAATGTTTCAGGCGTTAGAAGAAGCGTGCGGGCAAAAGGGAGCTTGTTTTTTAGCCGAAGCTACTTATGCTCTTCGCCTCGCCGAGGATGCTTCCTTTGAGAAGAATGAAAAGGTGCATACGGCATGGCCTCACATGTTAAAGGCGGTACAGCTAAACGAGGCGGACAAGAAGCCTCGTCCCGAAGCCTTTGTACTAGGTACCACGATACCGGTCACACGGACGTTTTTGCTCGATACCTATGGGTATGTTCTTTTCAAAGAAGGCTACCGTCGCCTATCCCGATCGCTGTTTACCCATTGTATCTATGTAGACCCTAATTTCTCGTCGCCCTATTTGCACCTAGCGGAGTGGTATATAATCTGCAGGCCCAACAATGACAACGCAACTAAGGTGGCAAAATTGTGTCTTGAAATTGCTATCCTGCTTGAGGGGAAGAAAGCAAGCCTGATACGAATCCGCGCCGAAACGAAACTCGGTGAGTTAAATACTAGTCGCAAAGAAAACGTGGTGGAATTGCCCGAGCTTCCACATGAAATAAAAGAAATAGATCCGACGGTGCAGTTTTAACTATTGAGGCCCGATAAGCGTCACAATTGGTGGACCTCACGGTTTCACCTCCCTGACGCTTCGGAACAACACTGTAATTACCCAACCTGCCACCACGGGCATCAGCGCCTCGGGAATTAAAGGGGTAGGGAGTTTTTTCTTGATGTGAAGAGGTTCTCAAGAAGTCACTAGGCTGTAAATCCTGTAAATCAAGGTGGGGATTTTAGAGATCCCAGTGATCCTGGTAGCGGCGGCGCTGCATTGTTTGGCGAGGCAGGCAATGGAGGAGGGCTAATCCGGATCGTAGCTCAGGTTCTTAATCTGGCTGGGGCAATCAAAGCTGACGGTGAGACGCCGACGTTCTATGGGGCTGGCAGTGGAGGAGGAATAAGAATAGATGTTGGCACTCTTAACGGTACAGGACGGATTACAGCTAATGCAGGCAATGGGCAGCGGGACAACGGCGGCGGCGGTGGCGGCGGCAGGATAGCCATCTATTACCAGAATGCGGCGGGCTTCGACTTCAATAGAATAACTGCCTTTGGAGGAATCGGGCGCGACGCGCCCAACGGCGGCGCCGGAACTGTTCCGGGAAGAGAAAACGGCGAGTTGATTGCCGACAATAACAACCTTGCGGCTGTAACACAGTCAACCCCTATCCCTCCTACTCCAACAGGCCTGTCGGCTTTTACCAATCTTCGGGTCAAGCGTGCGGCCAGGGTAAGAGTTGACGACCAAACGAACCTCACAGGCACTCTGGAGGTCTCGTTCGGTGCTGAGTTTATCTCCGCCAAGCGAGTGCTTGCTTCCACCATTGACGTTAATAATGGCGGTATTGTTACCCATCTATTCACTACTAGCAGCGCTTCTTTCAAAGTAGATCTCAGTGCCAACACCCTCACTGTGGATGCCACCAGCAAGATTGATGTCACAGCTCTGGGATTTTTAGGAGGCGGCAAGCCGGGCAATCCCTTTCCCGGTAATCCATTCAACAACAGCGGCATGACGGTGGGATTCGAGAGAGGCAGCACGGGCAGAAGCGGAGGGAGTTACGGGGGTCTAGGGGGATCATCGGGTGAGGGATCTGCAAGCCCAGTTTATGGGGACTTTAGAGATCCCAATGAGCCGGGCAGTGGTGGAGCTTCATTTTCCGGTCCTGCGGGCAATGGGGGAGGGCTGATACGGATCGTGGCCCAGACCTTGAATCTAGACGGTATTATAAAGGCGGATGGGGAAACGCCAGGCTTATTTGGAGCGGGAAGCGGCGGAGGAGTACGGATTGATGTGGGGACTCTTAGAGGTACAGGACAGATTACGGCCAATGGAGGTACTGGACAACCTGACAGTGGAGGTGGTGGAGGTGGCGGCAGGGTGGCAATCTATTATCAGGATGCAGTAGGGTTTGATCTTACGAGAGTGACTGCCCTTGGAGGGCCTGGAAGCGGACCGCCTAATGGCCAGGACGGCAGTGTCATTACTCAGCAACAAGCCTTCCCATAAGGGCGCTTGGACTTGCCACCCACCCCCAATTTGTAATATGAGTTTCTATATCATCGTGATGAATCTCCACGTATGTTTTCCACAGAAAGGATGAAAGCGTGATGGATGCGGAAAAGCCAATAAAAAAC
>Ga0075994_106_pt1 | contig 16323 bp, 13 predicted proteins | sample RifGroA2_FD_68040 | JGI IMG/M metagenome (GOLD analysis project Ga0075994, IMG submission 68040) | Parcubacteria (Magasanikbacteria) bacterium GW2011_GWA2_50_22 | reverse complement strand
GTCAGTTGGTTCGGGAGTTTGTTCGGGTCAACATCCACAACTATATTAACCTGCACTAAGCGCACTTTCGCCCACTCTGCGTAGTTGGTTATTTCGGCTCCAGTTCCGTCATAGTAGCGGAAAGTTGAAACGCTTTGAGCAATATTGCGAACGAAGTCGGAAACTATTGATGTTGCTTCTGCGCCTGTGTACGCGGGCGGGTCGCCTGTTGTATTCACGATTCCCTCTATGAGATTCGTGCCAGAAATAAAGTAATGAACTTTTTCGATTAACGGGTCGACATCTACGTCGGCAAAAAATACAAACTCGTTCGCTCCGATTGATACGATTGGAAATGCCCCTTGGCTCGAGTAAGCAGATTCGCGGATTGTGCGGATTACCCTATCCATCCCCCGCTGTGACGAAGTGACGGCACTAGATTGTTCGATTGAGTAGCGATTCGTGCGATAGAAATATACTAAAGATATTGTGAGTGCTAGGAGAACGACGATAAGAATCACAATTCCAACCATTACTTCAAGCAGGGTCATTCCACGCTGGAAGTATCGTGTATCGCGTATCGCGTATCGCGTATGGCTCATACTGATTTGGCTAATTTAGTATTACAGAGAAGCGCGTCGAGCCCGAAACATCGACATTGGGCGTTGTGGAAGTCGCGTACCCAGCTTTTCCGACGGCGACCGAGTAATTCGCATTTGTGAGAGATGCGAAGAATGCCTGCCCGCAAGCATCGGACCTCTTACTTTGTATGGCGCTTCCCTTTTTCAGTTCCACATATGCGGCGGAGATAGGCGTTCCAGAATTGTTCTTCACATCCACTAGGAGAGAATTCACAGTGTACGGCGAAAGATATAACTGTGTCGTGACGGAAGTATTCGGAGCAAGTACGATTGGTTGTGTCGGACATGATGATGAAATGTCGTATCCAGTTGAGGCGGCGACTGTCATCGTGTAGGTGTCCCACTCAATGGTTGGAATTGAAAGAACTCCAGAAGAATTCGCCGTGAGCAGTTGGTCGTATTTGTAGACCGTTCCTCCGGGACCGCTTCCGATGGTTTTTATTCCGCGTATGGTGAATGGAATCGCAATCCCCTGCCCGCTTTCGTATGTCAAACTCCAGTCTTGTATGGAAGGCGACGGCGCAGTCGGGTCAAGCGGTACTAGATGCGACTGCAAAATCAAGCTCGGATACGCGTCGGCTGGAATGACGCTCAAGTCTTTGGTCGTTCCTGTGGAAAATCCAGTGCTGTTTCCGGGGAGAACCAAATCGGGAACCAGCGCTGAAGTCGAGCCATCGGAATAGTAAACATGATATGTAATCGTCGTGTCTGTCGGACGGGTATCGTTCCAGCTAAATACGCCCCACCGCGAAAGTGCGACCGGGGTAATCGTCTGCGAATACAAATCGGCAGGACCAGTCCACGGCTGATTGCCTGCAAGGCGCGCTTGATTGCCGGAAACCTCAATGTTTGTAGTCGTTTGCAAATTTATCTTGCTGTTATCCGTGAAGGAATCTGTCCAATTGTTCGTAGAAAGCGAGTATGTTGTTATTGTCATGCTCGAGAGCAAGTCTATTCGAAATGTTCCCGATGTAGTCTGATTGTTCGCGACTGTAAGCGGGCCCGGCGTGGGGCTGGTGTTTTGCGGAGTCGCATTGTATGTACCGTCTGTGCTGTATCCCGCTTTCGTGACAGTAACTTGGTATCCGGTGGCAACTGGGGCTCCGCCGATTGCCACGTTTCCGCTTGTATTCGTGTAAGTCGTGATATCAATCGCAGGATTAGTCCCTGTGTTCACGACACGAACCTGCGCGTTTGAAACCGGTTGTGTTACGGCGTTGTAAACGGAAATCGCGAGCGTACCGCATTGTGTACATGCTGTTTCAATGCCATTTGGCGGTTCAACCCTGGTAACCAGGGTGATGTGCCGAGCGCCCTGGCGCGAGTCCCAAGCTACATCGACTCTAACTACTTTGTAATCAAGAAAAGTTGGCGCGGATGCCGGCAGTGTGTCCGCGGAACCTATGCCGTCGTAAGGGTCATCGGCGTAAAGAACTGTCGTGCGGCGAGTGTACGAGATTCCGTTTAGGGCAACTGTCTCCGATTGCGCGATTGTTCCGGAAGGAATCCCGCCTACAGTGCCAATTGACGAGTAATCTCTGGAGCGGACGTATTCCATTCGCTCGTCGGCTAGAGCGATTGCTCCCGCTCGCGCTTTATTGTTCGACACGATATCAACACTTAACTTGAAAACTCCAGAGATTCCTACGAAAACAACAAGCAGAAGCGCGCTCCCGACTAGGGTGTCGATGAGGGTGATTCCGCGCGAGCGCGAATAGTGATTAGCCACTAGGGTATAGCCACTAGAAATTCCGTTTCTTCTTTTTTCTGCATTCATATTCACTAGTGGCTAGTGGCTAACCCCTAGTCACTACCCAATGCTTTCCGACAGCGAATAAATCGGGCTTATCATCGAGACGGCAAAAAAGCCCACTCCAGAGGCGATAAATATCATAAGGAACGGTTCTATTACAGTCGACATGTCTTTTGTCTTGCGGTCTACTTCGTCTTCATAAAATAACGCGAGCCGTTTCAACATTTCTCCTGTTTGTCCGGTTTCCTCGCCTACCGACATCATCTCTCCGACAAATGTCGGATACAGATCCTCGCGTTTTGCGAAAACCGCCGACAATGGCTGCCCTTGTCCGACAGCGACTCTCGCGTCGCGGATAACTTCCTGAAAGTAAGAGTTCTGCACCACGTCGGCGACAATTTCAAGCGATGAGAGTACATCCACTCCTGATGTGAGAAGAGACGCGAGAGTGCGGGATGTGCGGGCGGCGTTAACCTCGCGCACCAATGTGCCTATAATCGGCAAACGCAAAGATACGAAATCTCCCACGCGCCTTCCGATAGTAGTGCGGAGCGCGAAATAAATCGCGGCAACCGTTCCGAAAATCAGTCCGAGCGCAAGAACCGTGTACTGCACTAAAAAGTCGCTGATTGAGATAATTAATCGGGTCGAAGCCGGCAGGGCGACTTTCATTTCAATAAATGTTTGCGCGAGCGTTGGCACGACCTCTATCATCATTAGTATGGTGATGCCAACCATTGCGATTAATATAATAGTGGGATAGATAAGTGCCCCGCGGATTTTCTTTTTCAAGTTGTACATGCGTTCCATCTGTTCTGCTACCACGGCAAGCGATGCGGGCAAGTCGCCTCCTTCTTCGCCTGCATGCACCAAGGCGATAAGAAGTTTGCTGAACACGCCGGGGTGTTTCGCAAGAGAGACGTTAAATGAGTTGCCGCGGCGGATATCGCTCGAAAGTTCAGAAACAATCATCGCCATTTTCGGGTTTTTTACTTGCCTCTCCATCACGGATAAAGCGCGTGCGAGCGACAAGCCGGCGCCAAGCATCGCGCCCAGATTCCGCGCGAATAAAATCTTTTCGTATTCGCTAACGCTTCCGAGCTTTGCGTTCCAATACTCAAGGCTAAACTTGCCGCGATTCTGTTCCTCTGAAATGGCAATTATGTGCGCCCCCTCGCGGCGTATTATTTCGTAGAGTTCAAAGCGGTCTCGCGCCTCCGCAATTCCCTTATAAACTTCCCCGTCATTCTTTTCGGCAGTGTAAGTGAATCGCATGCAATAAGTATACCGTGCAGAAGTCGAGTATCGGGTATCGTGTATGCAGTATCGTGTATAAATCCTAGCTCTTGTCAGAGGCAGACCGTGCAAGGCCGGAGATAAGCCGCATCGTCCACTCCGAATTTTTAAAGAAATCCGAACATATATCCGCAGTTGCATATCCGAGGTCGCGAGCGAGAATTATGTGGTTCTGCAATTCTGTTAACGATCCTCTTGCCATTGCATAGAAATGAACTTTGTCTTTTTTCGTATTTCGGCTGAATCCTTCTGCAATATTAGCCCCGATAGATGTAGCGGCACGGCGGCTCTGGCTTGTTAATCCGAATATCTCGTCACGCGGATACTTTTGGGTTATTTTATAGACCGCAAGCGCTATCTGATGCGCCTGTTGCCAAGCTTCCAAGTCGCTGAAATTCCGTATCATACTTGATACACGATACTCGATACTCCTCTATTCCGTGATAACGCGGAGTACTTCTTCGATAGTGGTGACGCCTTGCGCCGCTTTAAAAATCCCGTCTTCGCTCATGCTAAGCATCCCTTCCGAACGCGCCTGTTTATCAATCGCGTCGCCGGAGTTATTTCCCATCATTAGTTCCTTGATGGTAGATGTTACGGGAAGAACTTCGTAAATCCCTATGCGTCCGGAATATCCGGATGGACTCTCTGTCGTTTCTTTCGGCCGATAGAATGGGATATTTTTCCATGTCGCGTCTTTCGCTATCGCTTTTTCTTCCTTGAGCGCCCGTAAAACAGTACCGGCATCAATCTCTTTTTCAAGCTGAGCCTGTTCTTCCCGAGACAGCTCATATTTCTCCCGGTCGGGAGATAGCTTGCGCACCAGGCGCTGGCCGATAATTACTCGCAGTGTTGAAACCAGAAGAAATGGCTCTACTCCCATGTCGAGAAGCCGAGGAATCGCTCCTGCCGCTGAGTTCGTATGCAAGGTCGAAAGAACGAGGTGGCCGGTGAGCGCGGCGTTAATCGCGAGCGACGCTGTTTCTTTGTCGCGGATTTCCCCGACCATTATGATATCCGGGTCTTGTCGTACAAGTGAGCGCAAGCCGTTCGCGAATGTGAAGCCGATTTCGGGGCGCACCTGCGTTTGATTTATGCGCGCCATTTGATACTCGATAGGGTCCTCTATTGTTGAGATGTTTACATCCGGCGTATTGATAATATCTAAAAGAGTGTAAAGAGTCGTAGATTTTCCGGCGCCCGTCGGCCCGCAAGAAAGAATCATTCCGGTCGTACTTCTCATCGATTCGTGCATGCGCTCCAAGCCGCTCCCGTGGAAGCCGATTGATTCCAAAGTAAAGCCGGAGATGCTGTCGCGAAGCAAACGCATTACGATTTTCTCGCCAAAATATGTCGGTAGGATGGAAACACGAAATGATATTTTCTCGCCGCCCGATTCCGCGCCGAAGCGCCCGTCCTGCGGCAGGCGGTGTTCGTCCAATTTCATATTCGCCAAGACTTTTACGCGCGCGGTGATGGCATTCGCGGCGTGTTTCGGGAGTTCCATCGCGTCGTGCAAAATACCGTCTATGCGATAACGGATCAGAAGCGATTCCTGTAGCGGCTCGATGTGGATGTCGGAAGCGCCCTGCGCGTTGGCATGGCGGATTAGAGTGTCGACAATCCTCACAGCCGATACTCCTTCGGCCACCTGGCGCAAATCTTCTTCTTTCGCGTCTGGAGCGGATTTGAGAAGGGCCGCGGTTTCCCTTTGAATGACGTCGCCTAAATTATCCTTCAAAGACTGCTGGTATTCCTTTAGCGCGAATTTCACGGATGCGACATCTGTGAGGCGCGACAAGATTTTGAGATGCGTTTTCTTTTTTATGAAATCAATCGCCGCAAGGTCGTCTGTGTCCAACATCGCCACCTCGAGTTCATCGCCGCGGCGGTTGTAGGCGATAATATTGTTGCGGCGCGCGACCGGTTCCGGAATCATAGAAAGAGTTTCGTACTTTATTTTCTCCGTGGTGAGAGATACAAACGGAATCCCAAGAATATACGCGTATGTCCTGCGCAACTCGTCTTCGCCTATGGCATTTTTCGCGATAAGTATGTCACCTATTGTCTTCCCCGCCGCTTTCGCTTCTTGTTCCGCAACATCAAAATCTTTCTGCGAGACCAGCCCCGCGTCGGCGAGAAAAGTTTTCAAATGTGTGTCGCTTATATACATAGGGACTAGCCACTAGGGTTTAGGGTTTAGGAAATTCAAACCCAAACTAGCGTCATGCGCACTAGAATTATAGCAGAGGAAATTCTGTATATTCCGTTGTTCATCGTTTATAGTGTACGGGTATGCGCGACCTGCTCACAGACCCGCTCTGCCGGCCGGAGGACATGGGTACTCCGATTCCGCCAACGCCATACGGCGTGTCGGTATGTCTGCCAACTTGGAGCTCCGTCGTGGGGTATGAAGAAAAAGACCCGGCGGTTATCAATAAACTGCAAAGCGGATATCCGCGTTTTTTCATTCACCCGACCGTGGCAAAACTGATTGAATCAGTTGAGAAGGAGGTAGCCAAAGAAGGCGAGCGCGCGTTGGTTTTCCCGCGCCGCATTCACGCGGAACGATGCGCGCAATTTATCGAGAAATACGGCAAGAGCAAAACTCGGGTTATGGAATATGGCAAAGAGAATCTTGGTGTCGCCCTCTTCTCAAAAGGCGACTATGAAACCGCGCGCCAGTATTGGAATTTTTGCGGAGAAATCTTGAGCATGAGGCAGGCCGAGGCCGCACTTCTCGGAAAACCGATTGGGCGCGATTTGGCCGAGAACGGCAAAAAGGCCGTTCAGACAATAAAAGAGCGCCTTGCGGCACTATCGTGGCAGAATGCTGAAGATGTGTTTTTATTCCCTTCAGGAATGGCCGCGATTTTTGCGGTGCATCGAATGCTTACATCGCTCTCCCCCGGACTCAAAGCGGCGCAGCTTGATTTTCCTTTTGTTTCCACGTTAAAGGTACAGCAACATTACGGCGCAGGCGTGCATTTCTTGCCTTTTACGAATGATGGCGATTACGACAAGTTCCGGGAAATCATTCGCGCCAAGCCGCTCGCGGGCATATTTCTGGAACTGCCAAGCAATCCGCTTCTGAAATGCGTTGATGTTCGGCGCGTTGCTGAAATGGCAACAGCCGAAAAGAAAAAAGTTCCTATTATAATTGACGACACTATCGCGACATCCGTGAACATCGACGCGTTTCGCATTGCGGATGTCGTGGTAACAAGTCTGACCAAGGCATTCTCCGGAGTCGGAGACGTTTTGGCTGGAAGTGTTATTCTCAAAAGAGATTCAGAATTTTATTCGGCGTTCAAGAAATTCCTTGATGAACATAACGATAACGAACTGTGGCCTTCGGACGCTATCGTTTTGGAGGAGCACTCCCGAGATTTTACAGAACGGGTGCGCACAGCTAGCAAGAACGGCGACGCGCTCAATGCATTCTTGTCCGGCCATCCTAAAGTTGCGCGCGTCTACCATTCATCGAATGACACGAACGGCGTCTACGATTATTTCCGCAAACCAGAAGGCGGCCACTGTCCGCTCTTATCTTTCCTCTTAAAAGATAAGTCCAAGACGCCGGCGCTTTATGATTCATTGGAATTTTGCAAGGGCGCGAGCTTGGGCACGAATTACACTCTCGTCTGCCCATACACCCTGCTCGCGCACTACGACGAGCTCGGGTGGGCTGAAAGTTGCGGCGTGAGCCGCAACCTCATCCGCGTCTCGTGCGGATTGGAACCCACAGAAGTAATTATTGAGCGAATGAAACGGGCGCTCGACCAGATATGAAGATAACGGAGGAATTGTCTTTTGCTCCGCGGTCGCGCCTAAAGATATTTGCGGCTCTGATATACTTTGTTAATGATGGAACTAGAGGCAAGAGGGGGGGGTACTAAAATAGAATCGGCAGTCGAGAAACCTCCTAAGAGGGTCCTTGAGATTGGCGCTGGAATAAATCCCATCGCGCATCTTTTGAAGAATGTAGGATCAGGAATAGGAAGCGTCATAATAATTGATGCCCAGCATGAACTTCGTGAACATCTGGGGCTCAACCGCAAGAAACCCGAGGATGTCCACAGAGTCCTGGGTGTCTCGTACAGACTCCCTTTTCCGGCTAATTCATTCGATTACATTCTCGCCAACAATTTCTTTGGAAACCCAGTTATGAGGATTGCGGACTATCAGAGTTACGGACATCGAATGTACATAAATGCTGCGGCTTTGAAATATCCAGAATATTTTAAACACCTGGATCCGTTCTTTCGCGAGTTGTCGAGAGTTCTTAGCCAAAATGGAGAGATTTGCATTGTAGAAACTGCCACACCCGATGTGGCAGAGAAGTTTCTTGAATTATCAAAAGAAGCATGGGGTAAGTACTTTATTTACTCTAAAAAATCCACTCTGATTAGCCCTGGCGATTCAGATGGTGAGGCAATTGGTTTTAAATCTTTGAATGCGGGCAGTAGTTATGCTGAAATTTGCGCGCTTAAGAAGAAATAGCTGTCCACGGCTAGGTTACAAATGAACTTCAAAATCCAAGGGGTAGGAAATGCCTTGCTTCTTTTCACAACCTTGCGTCTTCGAGTGTCCTCTACTTGGAACTTTCAACTAAAGCAATTTGTTTACCAAGTGCATTGGCGACCTTGCTCAGTGTGTCTACAGAAACGCCGTGTTCACCGCTCTCCAGGCGCGCGATAACAGATTGCTGCATTGAAGCTTTTTCTGCGACATCTTCTTGTGTCATTTTCTTTGCGATTCGTGTTTCGCGGATTCTTGCCGCAAGTTTGATGCGCGCCGACTCTTCTTTGTATCCTTTCTGGAATTCTTTAGTCGCGGAGACCTCTCCGAAAACTTCCTCAATGGTGTGCCATTTGAGGTCTTTTCTTGTCAGCGGAGTTTTTATTCTACTTTTTCTTGTTGTCATAGAAGTTCCTTATTTCATTAACGTATAAACTTGTTCGGCATACTCGATTTCTTTTTTTGGCGTTTTCGCGCTTTTCTTTGGGAAGCCGCGTACGAAATACAATGCGTTTCTAATTATGAAGTAACTGACGCGGTGCCTGCCGACAATAAGTTCGCGAATTTTGCCATTGAGCGTCTTCGTGTAGACCGAATCGAAATTGCCGAATTTCATTGCGTCCATATCGGCTTTAATCGCGCCTTGTTCCGATTTGCTCAAGTTATCAATGTACTTCCGCGCAGATTCCAGGATGAACACTGTGAATCGCGCGTCTTCCATATCGCAATACTACTACAGCTATCGACCCGCAGGGAAGTATAGCGAAACTGCTATATTTGTCAAGGGCACGAGGGCGGCGGATTGCATGGCTTCCCGTCTACGGGGGCACATCTCTACATGATGTGCCGTTAAAAACTACCTGTCCTTCGAGTCACTCATCCATCAGGGGCTTTTTGATGTCCACGTTCGTCGTTCTGTACACCCAGTTTATCCAGTTGGAATAAAACACCTGCCCGTTCGCGCTCCAATTTCTCATCGGTGTTTTTGTCTCGTCGCCTTTGGGAAAGTAATTGCGCGGCGCGCAGTTTGTTATTCCTGCCGATTTATCGCGGGAATATTCTTCCGCGATGTCGTTCCGGTAATATTCCGGATGTCCTTGCGTATATACCTCCCTGCCTCCGCGCCCTATGACCAAATGCGGTCCCGCCTCTTTGCTATCAATAAGAATTTGGAACTCATCGCGCCGCGCGAAATCCTTCGCTTCAGCTCCGCGCCAGCGCGAATGCGGTATGGCCATCTCATCATCCATTCCCGAAAGGAACGGCGACCCGGTTTCGTGCCGCGCTTGATGCTGGAAAATCCCGAGCATCTTTTCTTTGTACGTATGCGGAGAGATTTTGTACTCATGGTAAAGCTTCGCCTGCGCCGCCCAACAGCTATAGATAGTTGAGGTGACACTTTCATGCGCCCAATCCATGAGCGCGGTCAATTCTTTCCAATAGTGCACATCTTCGAACGCGCGGTCTTCAAGATTCGCGCCCGTGATGATGAGTCCATCTAGTCCTGCTTCTTTCACTTCGCTGATAGTTTTGTAGAACTCGTCAAAGTGGTCCTGCTTGGAACGGGACTTGTGCGTGTCGAAGTATATGAAGGTCGGGCGGATTTGGAGTGGTGTGTTGGCGAGCATACGCAAGAGCTGAACTTCAGTTCTTTCAACGACCGCGCTTGGCATGAGATTCAGAATCCCGATTTCCATCGGGCGAATATCCTGCCTCTCCGCCTCGTCGGTTGCCATCTCCAGAACTTGTTCGCGTTCCAGATAGGTGTAGGCCGGAAGTTTTTTGTCGATTATGAGTGTCATGTTAGTTTTTCTTAATGAGTTTACGAGTTTAGAAACAACTTACACCCGCCCAAATTTCCTGCAATGCGAACTTTGATATGTTAGCTCTCGTAAGAAAACTTGACTTTGTATTGGAATTCTTCATAGGTTGACGGAAATTTAGGAGGGTAAAGAATTTGTAATTCGCTTTGCTCATAACAACTTCTTTAGAATCTGAATTATAGAGGTTTTTCTGGCAAACCCCAAGCGGGTCAATTGGCGCCGTTTGACCCGCGTCTGCGTACATCTGCGTGAGTGCCTGCGTCTTTGCCGATAGGTTTGGTATCGGCAGGCCAAGCCACGAATCTGCTGATTCGCCTGTAGACGGTCTGCGCGTTTCTCAAACCCACGAAATCTGATACAGTGTTTCAATGAGGTTCAAGACAAAACTTATACATACGGGGGCGAAAAAGGACACAACATTCAACTCGGTTACGATGCCGATTTATGCTACTTCTACTTTCGCTTTTGACGAACTCGGCAAAAACAAGGGTTACGACTACACGCGGAGCGGAAACCCCACGCGCGCGGCGCTGGAAGAAAATATCGCGGCCTTGGAGGGCGGAGTTGGCTGTTCCATAACGGCGACCGGCATGGCCGCAATCCACACGGCTATGCTTTTCCTGAAACCAGGCGACCATATCATAGCGAATACCGACATCTACGGAGGCACTTATCGCCTGTTCAATGATGTCTTAAAACCGCTCGGCTACAAATTTTCATTCGTTGATATGACCGACTTGGATGCGGTCAAAAATAGCGTGACCGCGAATACGAAAATGATTTGGATAGAAACTCCGTCCAATCCATTTCTTCATGTTACCGACATCGCCGGCGTCGTGGCAATAGCAAAAAAAGGGAAAATCCTCACGATTGCCGATAACACGTTTTTGTCTCCGTATTTTCAGCGGCCTTTGGAATTGGGTGTGGACATCGTCGCTCACTCAACCACGAAATATCTGAACGGCCACAGCGATGTTGTGGGAGGCGCCATTGTGTATTCCACGAAAGAACTGAGGGAACGCGGGAATTTTCTAGTTAACGCGACCGGCGTTTCCGGCTCGCCTTTTGACTCATGGCTGGTTTTGCGCGGCATAAAAACTTTGGCACTGCGCATGGAGGCGCATCAAAAGAACGCTTTGGCAATCGCGCAATTTCTGGAGGGACACAAAAACGTGAAGCGCGTGTACTATCCCGGGCTAAAAAGCCATCCTCAACAAGAGCTAATTAAGAAACAAATGACCGGTTTCGGCGGAATCGTAACGTTTGAATTGGATACGAAAAAAGTGCCGCTCAAAACATTCTTCAAGAAGCTGAAATATTTCCCGCTGGCGGTATCCCTAGGAGGAGTAGAGTCGCTCATAGAAGCGCCATGGTTCATGACTCACGCTTCTATGGACAAGGAGGGACTTAAGAATTCTGGCATCACGGAAGAAACCGTGCGTGTTTCGGCGGGTATAGAAGACGCAGACGATTTAATCGAAGATCTTGAGAATGCGCTCAAGGGGTAGCTTGTGACGAGAGTTGCTCCAAGTTCCAAGCGTTACGATAGGTGTACATATGTACATCTATCGTATTTTCTCTTGACTCGGCAAATGCTTGGGTGTACATTGCTCGCATAAGTTCCGGCACCAGCCGGACGCTTTTTTTAGAAGTTGTTATGAGCGAAGCGAATTACAAATTCTTAACCCGCCTAAATTTCCATCATCGTATGAAGAAAAACAGGACAAAATTAAGGTTTCTTCCGAGTATTAACGCTTCTATGACTCTCATTTCAGGAAATTTGGGCGGGTGTAAGAGCTTCTAAACTCATTATTATTCGTTAACAATATCTAACATGTCCCTATTAGACCTAAAATCACTTAATTCCGCTTTTGAAGAACTCCAGCGAGAACGGGGTATTTCGCGCGAGAGCGTTATTGACGCGCTCGGAACCGCTCTCGCCGCGGCCTACCGCCGAGAATACGGCAAGCGCGGGCAAATTATCCGCGCGACGTTAAATCCCGAAACCGGCGATATAGAATTCCGCCAGGCAAAAATCGTCGTGGATAAAACATTGGTGAGAACGCCGGAAGAGGAAGGCGACCTGCCTGCCGCGCCGGACGCGGCGCAGGCAGGAGATGATCACCGCTCGCGATTTAATCCCGAACAGCACATAATGCTAGAAGACGCGCGCAGAATAAAGAAGGACGCCCAGCTCGATGAAGAAATTTCTTTCCCGCTTGAAGCGAAGGAAGATTTCGGGAGAATCGCGGCTCAAGCCGCGAAACAAGTTGTGATGCAAAAGGTCCGCGAAGCGGAGCGCGCGTCCATAATTTCTGAATTCGGAGAACGCGAAGGCCAGGTTGTGACAGGGCATGTGCAAAGATTTGAGCGCGGCAACCTTTATGTAGACCTCGGGCGCGCCACGGCTATCCTTCCCTACGAGGAACAGATACCGGGCGAGCGGTACCGCCAAGGAGAGCGCGTGCGCGCGCTTCTTCTCCACGTTGACGAGGGCGTGCGCGGAACTTTCATCCGCCTCTCGCGTTCGCACCCGAAATTCTTGACAAAACTATTTGAAGCAGAAGTGCCAGAAATGGCTTCCGGAGTTGTCGAGGTAAAGGCAATAGTCCGCGAGCCGGGAAGCCGAGCAAAAATCGCGGTGTTCTCGAAAGACGACCACGTTGACCCAGTCGGCGCCTTAGTCGGCCAGCGTGGCGTGCGAGTCGCTGTCGTTACTTCCGAACTTGGAGGAGAAAAAATAGATGTCGTTGAGTCTCTTGCTATCGGCCGCGGCGGGCAAAACGTCCGCCTCGCCGCGCGCCTGACCGGCTGGAAGATAGACATCCGCTCCGCGGGAGGCACTCAAGTCGCGGAATCTGACAAAGTGGAAGATGACGTAAAGATTGTCGCAGAAACTATGGAGAAAAAGCCTGCGGAAAAGACGGAAGAATCTACTTAAAGAAAACAAGTAATCAATTGGCAGTCTAAAGGATTCGCGTTGCCTGTTCCTTATCCAATCCGGCCGGATTGGATAAGGAACAGTAGCAGCGGCAGAAAAAGGCTCGCGCATGCGCGAGCCTTTTTCATTACCACAAATTACGCTAAGAAACTAACTAGCAATAAAGCTACTATATTCACCACCTTAATCATCGGGTTAATCGCGGGGCCGGCCGTGTCTTTGTACGGGTCGCCGACAGTGTCGCCGGTAACAGCCGCGGCGTGAGCATGCCCCTTTTTGCCGCCGTAGTTTCCGTCCTCAATATATTTTTTCGCGTTATCCCACGCGGCGCCTCCCGACGTCATCGAAATGGCGACAAAAAGGCCAGTAACGATTACGCCGACCAAAAGCCCACCGAGCGCCTGGAGCCCCAAGAGCCACCAAACCAAAATCGGCACGAGTACCGGAAGAAGCGCGGGTACAATCATGAGCTTCTGCGCGACAGCCGTCACGATTTCCACCGCCTTGCCATAGTCCGGCTTCGCGATTCCCTCCATTATTCCGGGAATTTCCTTAAACTGGCGGCGCACTTCTTCAACTACCGCGTGTCCAGCTTTTCCCACGGCCGCCATCGCAAATGAAGAGAAAAGATACGGAAGCAATCCTCCGATCAAAAGCCCCGCGAGAACCAGCGGGTTGCTTAGGTCGAACGCGAGGGCGCCTGAGTCGAGATGCGAAATTTCCTGCGTGTATGACGCGAACAAAACAGTCGCGGCAAGACCAGCCGAAGCGATGGCATAGCCCTTTGTGACGGCCTTGGTCGTGTTGCCGACAGCGTCAAGCTGATCTGTTACCGAGCGCACTTCTTCCGAAAGTCCCGACATCTCCGCGATGCCTCCAGCGTTATCGGTAATCGGGCCAAACGCGTCTATGGCAATAACTATCGCCGTGAGAGAAAGCATGGACATGACGGCAATCGCGACGCCATAGAGCCCCGCGAAATGATACGCGATAAGGATGCTGGACGTAATTAACAGTACTGGAAGCGCGGTTGATTCCATGGAAATACCGAGCCCTGTGATGATGTTCGTCCCATGTCCAGTCGTAGAAGCTTTCGCGATGGATTTCACCGGATTGTATTCTTTGCTCGTGTAGTAGTCGGTGATAAGAAACATGCCGATAGTCACTGCCATGCCGACAAGCGCGCAGTAAAAGAGATTTCGCACATCGTAGCTACCGTTGCCAGCCATTATCCATTTCGTCAGCGGATAGAACGCGGCTACAGAAAGCGCGGCGGAGATAATCAACCCGCGATATAAAACTCCCATGATGGAATCTTTTTTTCCGCCGCGCACAAAGAATGTCGATATAACACAGGCAATCAAGGCGACCGCGCCGAGCGCGAGCGGAAACATAATCGCGCCCGGAAAGCTAGGCAAGAGAAGCGAGCCGAGGAGCATGACAGCGACCGCCGAGACGACATAAGTCTCAAAAAGGTCCGCCGCCATGCCGGCCGTGTCGCCGACGTTATCGCCGACGTTGTCGGCGATAACCGCCGGATTGCGCGGGTCGTCTTCAGGAATTCCTGCCTCTATTTTTCCCACCAAGTCAGCGCCGACGTCGGCGCCCTTTGTGAAAATACCTCCTCCAAGACGGGCAAACACCGAAATTAGCGATGCTCCGAAAGCAAGGCCTACCATGGCCCCCAAATCCCCTGTTGCCCAGTAGAACGCCGTGATGGAAAGCAAAGCTAGCGCGGCGACAGTGAGACCGGTTACAGAGCCGGCGCGGAACGCAACGCTAAGAGCGGCTGGAATTCCGCCGCGAGCCGCCTCCGCCGTTCGAACGTTGGCGCGAACAGCGACCGCCATGCCGATGTAGCCAGAAAGAGCCGAAGTAATTGCGCCGATGATAAAACCGACTGCGGAAATCCACGTTATGAAGTATCCGAGCAGCAGAAAAAAGATAACGGCGACGATAGCGACGACTTTGTACTGACGAACAAGATAGGCATTCGCGCCTTCTTTAATAGCATCGGCGATGTCCGTCATTTTCTTGTTGCCATCCGCTAGGCTCAAAACCTGCATCGTAAGAAGTCCGCTAAAAACTAGTGTCACCAAACTGGCAATAACCGTCCACAAAAAGATAACTGACTGCATGTTTATAATAATTATGTGATTAATTAATCCTGGTTTCGCGGAGTGTAATGCATTTCAGCATATTTGACAATATGGCCTTGCAGAAACAGCAATCGCGTGTGTTATACTTTCTTGTGAGGCAGGTTATTTTTATTAAGTTGCTAAATAAAGATTGCGTATGAAAAAGTTAAACTCAATTGCTTTAACAGCGTTAACCGCGCTTTTCGCGTTTTCCGGCATAGCATTCGCGCAGGACGCGGCACAGCCGCCCGGCACTCCAGCGCCGCAGGACAGCAGCAATTCGAAAGTCATTAAAGAAAAGCGCGCTGACCTGCGAGAGGCGGTTAAAAATATTCTTGGTAACTTCAAAACAGAATCAAAAGATTTAAGAATAGAGACAAAAGAAAAAATGCGTGAGGCGACAACATCTACGGAACGTCGCGAAATAAAGAAAGGGGCCATAGAAGAGAGAAAGGATTTGATAGAAACCCGCAAAGCAGGCTTGGTGGAAATTAAAGACCAGAGAAAGGAATTGGTGGAGGAACGCAAAGAGGGAAAGGCAGAAATGAGAGACCAGAGAAAAGAGCTGGCGCGCCAGCATGGGAATGCGATGGGGCAGAGATTCGGCGTCGCCATTAAGCAATTCGATAACTTGTCTGCACGAATACAATCACGCATAGATAAGCTAAAAAGTGCTGGAATAGAAACAAATAGTGCAGAATCAGCCCTAAATACTGCCAAACTAGCAATGGAACAGGCAAAAACTGACGCGAAAGCTTTGTCTGACTTAGTCGCACAGGTCAATTCCACGAGCGACGCAAGAGCGCTCCGTCCACAAATCGAAGCCGCCGTGAAAGTCGTAAACGCCAGCATAAAATCGGCGCATAAAGCGCTAGAATATGCAGGAAAAGCTTTGATCGTGCTGTCCAGACCCACGAAGCCGGCGACTTCTACATTACCAACAATCCAGTAGTATGTAGTATAATGTAATTAACTCTATGGACGAATTCAACAAAGTGAACGACGTGAACCAGGTTCAGCCGGAAAAGCCAATCCCCAGCTCTGGCGTTGGCTCAATTGTCGGCGCGATTGTTATTATCCTACTGCTAGCCGCGGGCGCGTTCTATTTTTGGGGCGCGAAATTGAATGGTGGAAATGATAATCCTCCGCCGCTGATTCTGGGAAATGAAACTGCAAGCGTGGAATCAAGCGACGCGTCCGCAGGCCTTCCGCCTCAACAGACATCTGACGA
>Ga0075994_105_pt1 | contig 19927 bp, 18 predicted proteins | sample RifGroA2_FD_68040 | JGI IMG/M metagenome (GOLD analysis project Ga0075994, IMG submission 68040) | Parcubacteria (Magasanikbacteria) bacterium GW2011_GWA2_50_22 | reverse complement strand
ATCGTGAATCATTCCTGCAATGACATCCTCTGCCAGGGCGCCAAGCCCTTAACCTTCCTGGACTATCTCGCGTTCCACAAAACCAGCCCTGCGATCGTCGAGGAAATCGTATCCGGTATGGCGCAGGCGTGCACGGAGGCGGGCGTAAGTTTAATTGGCGGCGAAACGGCGGAAATGAGAAACGTATATCAAGAAGGGGAATTCGATATTGCAGGATGCATCACGGGAATGATGGAACGCGACAGCGTAATAACCGGGGCAAGCATCAAGGAAGGCGACGTGCTCCTCGGTCTCCCCTCTTCCGGGCTTCATACCAACGGCTACTCACTCGTCCGCAAAATTTTTTTCGAAATGAACAATTTCGCGCTTGATCATCGATTCGATGAACTCGACTGTACACTCGGCGAAGAACTCCTGAAGCCGCATAAAAACTATGCACCGATAGTCCTACCCTTGCTCGACAAACTCAATTCCGCGTCAGTCCGCGCTACAGAACAGCCAGCCTCGCCGAGTCTAGGCGGGCGGGGCGTTCCGCGTCAGTCTGCGGCCATCAAAGGCATTGCGCACATCACCGGCGGCGGATTCATAGAAAACATTCCGCGTATCCTCCCCCAGGGATTGGGCGCAGTAATTACAAAAGGCTCCTGGTCTGTCCTGTCGATCTTTAACCTCATTCAAAAATTAGGGAATATTGACGAGCAAGAAATGTACCGCGTGTTCAATATGGGAATAGGGTTGGTGTTGGTAGTGAACAAGGAACAGGGATCAGTGATCAAGAACGCAATCGAAAAATCAGGAGAGAAGATATATGAGATAGGAAAAATCATCGACAGAAAAAGTTCGCCTGTCATTATTTACTAAGACTGCGCTATGAAAAGAAGTGAGGATTCGTGTATGTCATACGAGAACAATGAGCCAAACAAGGTAAACGATATGGAGAAAACAGCCGATATGGCTGACCCTAACGCTATTGTGACTTTTTTAAAGAAATAATTAAATAAACTTTTTAAGGGAGATCGAGAGCCAGGCGAGCCTAAGATATCGTTTGTGGTGTTTTATTCGCCTCATAATACAGCCAAGGATTTTGAAAAACTTGGAGATCTTCTGCCAGAGGCGGATGTGTATATACCTGAATCACCTGGAGCAGTAAAATCCAATCTTTTTTTATATGAGAAGGTGTCCAACGGAAAGCTCACGCCAAAAGAAGCGATAAAAATGATGCAAGATGTTTATGGTCAGCAAGATGGTCCTTTGTATGTTATTATTGAAGAGGAGTTTAAACAGTTGCATAATAAGAATAAACACATTTTTATAGCTGATGATCCAAATTTTGATCTGCCTTCTGGAAAAATTGATTTATTGCTGGACAATTTTGAGAAAGAATTAGCGCAGGTAAAAAAATCAATGAAAAAATTTGCTGAGGTTCAAAAAATACGGGAAGATTTCATGTTAAATCAGCTTAACGAGCCTCTGAAGAAATTCATTACCTCTCGTACAGATTTGAAAAACAAAAAAGAAGTAAAGGTCTTACTACAACTAGGCTCTTTCCATACACGAGTGTTTCTCAAATTAAGGGAAAAAAATAGTGCGCGACGAGAATTCAGTACCTACCCCTACGTATATTCTTTTTATTCAGAGACAAGGAGAGCGCACGTATTCGGTAAAGAAGTCGACGACGATTTGGCCGCGAAAGCTTATTTCGATCTGGTGGTTACTAAATTTTTCAAAAAAGATTTTGAATCAATATCTGATGATACTGCTAAGATAGGCTTGCTCAAGAGAAACATCATTGAGCAATTCAACTACGATGAAATCAAACAATTGCATGATTTGCTGAAAGAGAGCACGAACTATCCGAAAACCGTGATTAATTTTCTTTCAACCAAAAACATCACCCTGCCGCGGGATGAGAAAGGAATGGATGCAATGATCGATGAGTGGAAGGAGAGGCATAAAGTCAAGCTCAAGCCCCCTGAATCACATTCGGGCGATCATTCAGCTTACGATTCGGTTTAATTCGGCAATAATTCGGAAAAGTATGCATAGGATAGCCATCATCCAATTCCCCGGATCGAACTGCGAATACGAAACGCGGAGAGCCGTGCAGGCCGCTGGCATGGAAGGTGTGTTCGTGCGGTGGAATGAGGATGCGCACGAAGTCAGAAAATTCGATGCCTACATTCTTCCCGGCGGATTTTCGTACGAGGACCGCGTGCGGTCAGGCGCGATCGCGGCGCGCGATCCTATCATGGACGTGATCAAGGGAGAAGCGGAAAAAGGGAAACCTATGCTCGGCATTTGTAACGGTGCACAGATACTTGTCGAAGCAGGTATAATTCCCGGAATCAATTCTCACGGTAGGGGCGTATTGCCATACGCCCCTACAATCCAGGGTGCGTTAAGCGCCAACAATCACGGGTGGCTCAATATCTGGGTTTCAATCATAAATGAAGGAGCGCCCGGAAAAACGCCGTTCAATAATTATCCGAAAGACCATCACTTCCGTCTCCCCATCGCGCACGGCGAAGGAAGATTTGTGATTCCGAAAGACACGCTCAAACAATTGATTGCAAACGGACAAACAGTATTCCGTTATTGCGATGAACACGGCGCGGTCAAAAATGAATTCCCGGTCAACCCCAACGGCGCCGTTGATAATCTGGCGGGCATCTGCAATCCCGCGGGCAACGTACTCGCCCTTATGCCGCATCCGGAGCGAGTAAAGGAAGGGCGGGTGATATTTGAGTCGCTAAGGGAATACCTTGAACGACACACACCCCGTCCCTTCAAGGCACCCCTCTCAAGAGGGGAATCCCCTCCTACGGAGGGGTCGCCCCGCCAAAACGGGGTGGGGGTGGGTTCATGTGAACTGGAGGAATACGTTGCCCCAGAGAATGCCTTAGAACTCTTTATCGATCTCGTCATAACGGATAACGAAGCGGTTACCCTGGAGCAAGCGCTTCGCCGGATGGGATTTGAGAATGTGAAGGTGGCGAAAAAAACACACTGGGAGATCATGATACACCCCCCTCTCGGCTCCCCCCTTACTAGGGGGGAGAACACACATCAAGGTTCTCCCCCTAACAAGGGGGAGATGAAAGAGAGGGTGTTGATCATAAGGAAATTGATCGCCTCCGGCGAACTCTTGAACACAAACAAAGAAGTCCCCTTCCTTCGCGCGGACGCCACATGGTACGGGTACCGCGATCACGCGCTCCAGGAAATTCCTGCTCTGCTGGAGCCAGCGCGCAAAAATATTTTAGTGCGCCATGCCGATGATTACGAAGGCGTGGGGAAACTGAAGACGCTTCGGGTATTGGGTTTTGGCGAACTGCAATCCGTAAAAAAAGGCGTGGTGTGGCATATTGAGATTTCGACGGAAGATTGGGAAAAATTTCAAAAAACCAATATACTGTTTAACCCCTACTCGCAAACCGCTTTTTTTCTATAAAAACCATATTCCAAGAAAGATTCTATCCTAATATGGATAAATCCCGCATCGAACAAAACCTGAACAACGTTCTCAAGGAAACGAACTTTCCCGGTTTAGGGACTCCCAAAAAGGGCAAGGTTCGCGATGTCTATGTACAGAATGACAGGATAATTCTGATCAGCACGGATCGACACTCGTCCTTCGACCGCATCATCGCCCATATTCCTTTCAAAGGCCAAGTGCTCACGCAAACCAGCGCATGGTGGTTTGAACAGACCGCGGACATCGTACCCAACCATGTCCTTGCCATCCCCGATCCCAATGTGGTGGTGGGGAAAAAGTGCGCCACGATCCCGATTGAAATGGTCGTGCGCGGCTATCTCACGGGCGTCACCGACACCGCCATCTGGACCCGCTACCAGCACGGCGAGCGGAATTTCGGCGGCGTCCTGCTCCCTGACGGTATGAAAAAAAACCAACGACTTCCTCAACCTCTGCTGACCCCCACCACCAAATCCGAAACGCATGACCGCAATGTCACGCCCAAAGACATTATCGAAGAAGGGCTTGCCGATGAAACCACATGGGAAGAGCTCTCCGTTACCGCGCTCCGGCTTTTTACACGCGGACAGGAATTGGCGCGCGCGCGCGGACTTATCCTGGTGGATACCAAATACGAATTCGGACGCGATGAACACGGATCACTGACCCTAATCGACGAAATCCACACGCCTGACTCCTCGCGCTGGTGGAATTCCGACTCCTACGATACCCGTTTCAATGAAGGCCTCGAACCCGAATATTTCGACAAAGAATTTTTACGCATTTGGTTCCGACGTCACTGCGATCCATACAAGGACGCAACACTTCCGGCCGCGCCTACGGATATGATCGTCGAGCTCGCCAGCCGCTATATCCGGATTTATGAACAACTGACCGGCACGCAATTTACCATCAACCCCCGCCCCATCAAGCAGAGAATCAAAGAGAATTTACAAAAAGTGGACTTTCCTGTAATGTAAACTTGTCATCCCCTAATCATCCAAACTTATGAATCAGGAAACTCCAAAAGCATCATGCCCTTCCTGCGGCCACCCTACTTTTGCTAGACACGCGAGCAATTGTGCGATTTTTGATTTACAAACATTCTTTGAGACTCGCCTTAAGGAAGAGCAGGCGCTCCTGGAAAGCAAAGACACTTCGGCTGACCCAGCATCTGTAAAGGAGTATGAAAAAATATTGTCTAAACTCTCAACTGGGAAACTAGAAGACCATGAGTATGTGCTAGGTACAAATTTTTCTGATAAACCAGAATTAAAAAATAAAGTATTTGAACTAACTCAGAAATTACATTCTTCATCAGAAAAAATTCATGACGGGAGTGTTATTGATTTTCTGAGTGATCCAGAAGAAACAGATCAGACTTTCTCTCCGAATCAACAACTGAAGGAAGGATATAAACGAGGGAATCCGAAATTTGTAGAGCAAATCTTTGACTTCATTCAAAGAAAAATAAATGATGAAAACACAAAAGGTGACCAACATGACCAAGTTCGACTCGAACATTTAAGAAACCTATAATCATCGCCTCCCCCCAAGACCAGGACTGGGCCGATAAAATCATTGAAGGCCTGAAAGACTTTGGTATTCCGTACAAAGTCCATGTTGCCTCCGCGCACAAAGTACCGGAAAAGGTATTTGAGATTGTCGGGCGCTATAATGACGAAAAGGAAATTTGCTTCATCACGGTCGCGGGCCGCTCCAACGGCCTCTCGGGCGTGGTCGCCGCGAACTCCGTGCATCCGGTCATCGCCTGTCCGCCTTTCAAAGATAAATTGGATTATCTCGTGAACATCCACTCGTCTCTCCAAATGCCCTCCGACACGCCCGTGCTCACCGTGCTCGATCCTGCAAACGCCGCTGCCGCCGCCGCGCGGATTCTGGGAATCAAGGACGACGGAGTGCGGATGAAGGTGAAGCAGAAAATTAGAGTCGTAAGGAAATCATTCGAATAGACCATCACTGTCATTCCCACGAAAACGGGAATCTAGAAAAAAAATAAAATCGATAACGTTTTGTTTATTTTTTGTTTCTGGATCCCGTATCCAGGTACGGGATAACGATTGAGTGTATCTCACCACTTTATGCCCTCACCCCTCGAAGCTCTTTCCCCCATCGACGGCAGATACGCGAGCCAAGTAAGGAAGCTCGCGCCGATTTTTTCTGAAATGGGATTGATGCGGAAACGCATCATGGTGGAAATCGAATACCTCATTGCCCTGGGAGAAGAGGGCGGGGTGAGAGAAGTGCCGCCGTTTGACGAGAAGCAAAAAAAGGCGCTGCGGAGCCTTTATCAAAAATTCACGTTGAAAGACGCTGAAGAGGTGAAAAAGATCGAAAAAACGACTGACCACGATGTAAAAGCGATTGAATATTTTATCAAAAATAAACTCCCAATCCTTCTGTCATCGCGAGCCCCGCAGGCTGCGGGGCGTGGCGATCTCCGTGAGTTTGCTTCGTCCGGTTCCCTCGTTGACACTCGGAACAAGCCTCGCAATGACGGATTGAAAGAATTTGTCCACTTCGCGCTCACGAGCGAGGACGTCAACAACCTCGCCTATTCGCTCATGTGGCGCGACGGACTCAATGTATATACGCAATCACTAAATAAACTAATACACATAATAAAGGGAGTTGCTAAGACCAATAATAATCAACCAATGTTATCGTTGACCCACGGCCAGCCCGCCTCCCCTACCACGCTGGGAAAAGAGCTGGCGGTGTTTTATTTTCGGCTCACCCAACAACGAACGGAATTGGAGCGAATCCGACTGATGGGAAAACTGTCCGGCGCCGTCGGCAACTGGCACGCCCACGCCATCGCGTATCCAAAAATAAACTGGCCAGCCTTCAGCGAAAAGTTTATCACATCCTTAGATCTCGCGTTTAGCCCTTTGACCACTCAAATCGAGTCTCATGACACCCTCGCGCAGAGTTTTGACGCGTTAAAAAGAATCAATTCGATCGTTATCAATCTCTGCCAAGACATGTGGCTCTACATCAGCCGCGGGATATTCAAGCAATTAGTCAAGAAAGGCGAGGTTGGCTCATCTACCATGCCGCACAAGGTAAATCCGATTAAATTTGAAAATGCGGAAAGCAATGCGGCGCTTGCGGCAACGCTGTGCGAACATTTGAGCCGCACCCTTCCCGTCTCCCGCATGCAAAGGGATTTGAGAGACTCGAGCCTCATGCGCAACCAGGGCGTCGCGCTGGGACATAGCCTGCTTGCCGTTCATAATGCGGCGGCAGGGCTTGCGCGCGTAACGCCCAATACAGAAGCGCAGAAAAAAGAATTAGATGCGCATTGGGAAGTGCTCGCCGAGCCGATCCAAACCGTGCTGCGCAAAACCGGCTATCTCAAACCCTATGAAAAACTCAAAGAGCTTACGCGAGGAAAATCAGTCACGAAAGAATCCGTGCAGAAATTCATCAAAGGATTGGATATCCCGAAAGAAGAGAAGAGTAAACTGATGAAACTGACGCCGCAGAATTATACGGGGTTGGCAAGCAAGATTGTTGCCCGAATGCTTCACGAATAACACCGAATCGTGAACCGAATGATCGCCCGAATAACAACGATCATTCGTGTCGATATTCGGGATTATTCGGTAAAATTCGATATTAATTCGGGCAAATAGAAATATGTGCGGCATTATAGGAACAATAGGCAACCAGGACGTCGCCGTCGAAATCTACGAGGGTTTGATTGCGCTGCAGCATCGCGGGCAGGAATCCGCGGGCATCGCGACCTATAACCGGCAATTCCACCTCCGCAAAGGCATGGGCCTCGTCCGCGAAGTATTCAAACAGCGCGACATTGAAGCGCTCAAAGGCACGATGGGCCTGGGCCTCGTGCGCTATTCCACCATCGGCTCAAGCGTCCTGGAAGAAGTCCAGCCCTTCATCGTGAATTCGCCGTACGGCATCACGATGGTGCACAACGGCAACCTGTATAATGCGTGGAAACTCAAGGAAGAACTTTTCGAGCAGGATCTGCGCTTCATTAACTCCGGCAATGACGCCGAGGTGCTCCTCAATCTCTTCGCGCACGGCCTTGCCCAGTCATCATCCGCGGACTTCTTCGATAAAATCTGCGACGCGGTGCATCACGTCTACGCGCGCGCGCGCGGCGGCTATTCGGTGGTGGCGCTCATCGCCGGCAAGGGCCTCATCGCCTTCCGCGATCCCCACGGCATCCGCCCCCTCGTGTGGGGCACGCGCCGCGTGAGCCTGCGCGACGAGCATCTCTTTGCGTCAGAAAATACGATGTTCCAAACGCTCGGCTATGAATTCTCCCGCGATGTCGCGCATGGCGAAGTGGTGTATGCGAGCCTGAACGGCAGCGTACAGACCCGCGTCGTGCTGCAGGAGGAATTCCGCCCCTGTATCTTCGAATACGTTTATTTCGCGCGCGCGGATGCGTTCCTCAACGGCGTGAGCGTCTATCGCGCGCGCCTGCGCATGGGGCAGAATCTCGCGCGCAAAATCAAGCGCGACTATGCCGGTCTTCCCATCGACATCGTCATCCCCGCGCCCTCCACTGCCGTGACCGCTGCGCTGTCCTGCGCGTATGAACTCGGCATCCGTTTCAGCCAGGGCATTCATAAAAACCATTTTATCGGCCGCACCTTCATCATGCCGGGGAATTCGCAGCGCCAAAAAGCGAATCAATACAAGCTCTCGGTCATCGACTTAGAGGTACGCGACAAAAACGTGCTGATCATTGACGACTCCATCGTACGCGGCAACGTATCGCGGCACCTCGTAGGCCTCGTGCGCCAGCACGGCGCAAAACAAGTGTACTTCGCCTCCGCGTCTCCTCCCCTGCGCTGGCCCGACCTCTACGGCATTGATTTGCCCACGCGCGAGGAATACATGGCGTACAATAAATCAGAAAAGGAAATCTGCAAAGATATCGGCGCGGATCAGCTCATCTACCAAGACCTGCTCGACCTGATCGAAGCCGTCACGCGCAAAGGCGATCTCAAATTCTCCCGTCCTCACGCCGCCTACTTTGACGGAGCGTACCCGACTGCGGACGTCAATGAAGAATTATTGAAAGAAATAGAAGACCGCAGACGGGCGGAACGATCGAAAATTGCCGCTACCTTATAGAAGCGAGTTCACGCCATGGCAACGCAGCTTCACGCCATCGGTCGCGTGCACTCGCGTAGCAAATCGCGTAAAGTCGCTTCTACCTCCTATGAAAATATTACTTATTGGATCAGGCGCCCGCGAACATGCGATCGGAGAGGCGCTCACGCGCAGTCCGCAGGGAGCGGATCTTTTCGTCTTTGGTTCATCCCGCAATCCCGGCCTCCTGAAACTATCCTCCGGTTACGAAACGGGAAAAACTGATGATCCTTCTGCCGTCGTTTCCTATGCGCAACGCGTCAAGCCTGATTTCGCGATCGTTGGTCCCGAAGCTCCGCTCGCCGCCGGCGTCGTCGATGCCCTTCAAACAATCGGCGTTTTTTCTGTCGGTCCCACAAAAATGGCTGCGCAGCTCGAATCAAGCAAATCCTTCACCCGCAAGCTATTGGTTGAGGCGGGCATTGAAGTGTATCCAAAATTCAAAGTCGTATCAGACCTATCTGACCTCTCCGACGTATCGTGGTTGAATGGAGAAATGGTAGTGAAACCTGATGGATTAACAGGAGGAAAAGGGGTTAAGGTGCAAGGTGACCACTTCCAGACGGCGGAGGAAGGCATTGCGTATGCCAAAGAATGTTTAGATAAAGACGGGAGTGTATTGATTGAGGAAAAATTGATCGGCCAGGAATTCTCGCTCATGAGCTTTACCGACGGCGCGCACCTCCTTCACATGCCGAGCGTGCAGGACAACAAGCGCCTTCTCGAAGGCGACCGCGGCCCCAATACCGGCGGCATGGGATCGGTATCGGATGCCGACCACTCGCTCCCTTTTCTGACTGAAAACGATATACACATTGCTCAAGAAACGAATGAAAGAGTGATACACGCGCTCAAGAAAAAAGGTATTGAGTATCGCGGAATCATTTACGGCAACTATATCGCCGTGCGCGACGGAATAAAATTAATTGAATACAACGCCCGCCTGGGCGATCCGGAGGCGATGAATGTACTCTCGATCCTCGAGTCTGACTTCGTTGAAATCTGCCAGGGGATTATTAATGGTAACTTGAATGACGTTAAGGCTGCTTTCTCGCACAAAGCAACCGTATGCAAATACGTCGTGCCAGAAGGCTATCCTGATAAGCCGGTGAAGGATGTAAAAATTGACGTGAGTGCAGTTAACCAAAATAAAGTTAAATTGTACTTCGCCTCCGTCGACGAACGCAATGATGGTTTGTATATGACCGGCTCCCGCGCCATCGGTGTGGTGGGTATTGCCGACACACTCGCCGAAGCGGAACGTTTGGCTGAAATTGAAATTCAAAAAATCCAAGGCCCGGTCGTTCACCGCACCGATATCGGCACGCATGCTTTACTCAATAAACGTATTGAGATGTTGAAAATAATCAGGCACTCCTCAATTAAATAATGTAACATATGTTGGATAAGAAATTTATACTCCCCGATCCCACACAATCAAAAAAAGAGACTCACAAACGAATGCAAATTTTAAAAAAGTGATTCCTAAATTTGTACCTGCAACTGAAGCAATAATGGTGAGCGGCTCATTGGCATACGGAGCAAATTACAGCGTCACTGAAAAATCAGACATCGATTTACAATTGCTTGTGACCCGACGCGGAGTGACGCGGCTATATACTGTAGGACTATTTGATTTGGAAAAGCTTAGACACTTCGTCAAGGGATATCAGAAAGGCATTGCGCAACAATTCAGCCTCACCGCTGAGGTCGAAGGAGTGCCGCTCGAGTGTCATTTCTGGGACGTCAATGCGTTCGCAAAAGCGGCGACGATGCGGACCAGGCAAACGCTCCGTTTCCGAAGTTCAATTAATCCTCCCCCCATCGATTATGCGCACTCTTTCGCAGGGGAAGAAGATATCTCTAAGCTATCTACCGCACATAAAGGAAAATGGTTAGTGAGTTCGTTTCCTTCCTACCGGATACGGAAAAAGAAAATGTTTTTTTGCAGGCCAATAACCAATATAATTGGCAGTCCGATTTTTATACACGGTAATGAATGGCTCGTCCGACGACAAAATGAAGCATGGGACGCGCTCATAATGCGATTAAATAAGGAATGCGGGGAGCCTCTCAATCTTAAGATGTACACTATCGTCAATATCTTGCCGGGAAAAAACAAAATATCACCCGCAGTGAAGGAAAAAATCATGAAGAGAATGCGCCGAACACTCGCATAAATATGAATCTCGCAGTATTCGCTTCAACCAAGGGCACCGACTTACAAGCGATTATTGACGCATTGAAAACAGGTGGGCTTGAGAACGTTGAACTCAAGTTCGTGCTTTCCAATAAAGCCGATGCCTACGCACTGGAACGCGCCCGTCTGGCTGGTTTAAAAACCATCTTTCTCGACCCCAAAGGCAAAACCCGCGAAGAATATGACGCCGCGTGCCTCGCGCTCTGCCAAGAGCATCAGACAGACCTCATTCTCTTCATCGGCTATATGCGGCTGGTGACGAAAACGCTCATCGAGCCTTACCGCAACCGGATCCTCAATATCCACCCCTCCCTGCTCCCCCAATATCCCGGCATGGATTTGGACGTACACAAGGCAGTCCTCGACGCGGGAGAATTCGAGTCCGGCTGCACGCTTCATTTCGTGGACGAAGGCACGGACACAGGCCCCATATTCATTCAGCGCAAACTCGCCATTAACCCTGGCGAAACCCCCGAATCGCTTAAAGAACGCGTACAGAAACTGGAGCAAGAAGTGATACTTGAGGGAATTAAAAAATTCCTTGTCTCGTCATTCCGAGCGTAGCCGAGGAATCCCTTGAAAACAATGTAAGGGATTTCTCCACTCACTCCGCTCGGTCGAAATGACAGTAGTGACTCTACCTATGCCCAAACGCGCCATAATCTCCGTCTCTGACAAAACCGGCATTAAAGAATTTGCCCAGGGGCTCGTTGCGCTCGGCTGGGAAATCATATCCACAGGCGGAACCGCAAAATTTCTGACAGAAAACGGGATTAAGGTGACCCCGGTAGCAGACGTAACCAAATTTCCCGAGATCATGAATGGGCGCGTGAAAACCCTGCACCCGGCCATCCTCGCTGGTATTCTTGCCGATCAATCAAAGCCAACACATTTAGAACAATTAGAGCAACTAGAAATTAGGCCAATTGACCTCGTCGTGGTGAACCTCTATCCTTTTGAACAAGTAATTCAAAAAAACACAGACGGCTTCAATAATTTGCGATCGCAAAATCTTGAAGCCTTTGAAAATGAAGCGATTGAAAATATTGATATAGGAGGACCGACGATGTTAAGAGCGGCTGCGAAAAACTTCCATTCAGTCGCCGTGGTGGTTGATCCGCACGATTATGGTACCGTGCTTGAAGAATTGAAGAAAGGCGATATTTCACTTGAGACCAAAAAGAGGCTTGCAACAAAGGTCTTTGCACACACGGCAAAATACGACGGCGCCATTGCCAATTATTTCCACTCGTCATTGCGAGCGACCCCCTCGACCTCACCCGGGATAAACTCCGGGAGCGCGGCAATCCCTTCCAACGAGATTGATTCGGCGTTGCCTCGCAATGACTTTCCTGACTCACTCACACTCTCTTTCAAAAAAATCTCCGACCTCCGCTACGGAGAAAACCCCCACCAAACCGCGGCATTCTACCGCGACGCGGACAATGGAGCGGAAGGTATTGCCGGCGTAGAAGTGCTGCAGGGCAAGGAATTATCTTTCAATAATATCCTCGACGCCAACGCCGCTTTAAACTTGATTCAAGAATTCGATGAGCCAACTGCCGCAGTGATCAAACACAACAATCCCTGCGGCTGCGCAGTGGCAGAAAACATTACTGATGCGTTCACCCGCGCATGGGACGCTGATCCCCTCTCTGCCTTCGGCGGCATCGTCGCCCTCAATCGCACCTGCACGCCTGAAATTGCCGAAGCACTCTCCAAAGTCTTCATCGAAATCGTGCTCGCCCCCGACTTCACCCCAGAATCCCTCGAATTATTCAAATCAAAGCCTAATCTTAGACTGCTATGTCTTCCTCGACTCAACCGTCATCCCGCACTTGATGCGGGATCCAGAAACAAACGAAAAGATTCCAAGAGAGTCAACGGAGGATTGTTAGTCCAAGACAAAGATGAAAGCGTCGTTACCGAAAAAGAATTAAAAATGGCCACAAAAAAACACCCTTCCAAAGAAGAAGTGTATGACATGCTCTTTGCATGGAAAGTGACGAAACACTGCAAATCAAATGCGATCGTACTCGCACACAACGGCGCGACGGTCGGCCTGGGCTTGGGGCAAACCTCCCGCGTCGGCTCCGTCAAAATCGCCATCGCTCAAGCAATGAAACAATTTAACAATGTAGCAGTGAAACAATTCGTCTGTGCAAGCGATGCCTTCTTCCCCTTCCGCGACAGCGTGGACGAACTCGCGAAAGCTGGTGTCACGGCTATTATACAGCCGGGCGGATCAAAAAACGATGGGGAAGCCATCTCCGCCGCCGATGAGCATAATATTTCAATGGCCTTCACCGGTATCCGGGTGTTTAGGCATTAAACACTGCTATTTCTTCTTGTAATACACTTGAAAATTATTCAACTCATCAACTAATTCGTCGGCCGTCTGTCCCCTATAACATACTGCACGGTCGTCAAGATAGACATGGGCGACTGGTTTACCCGGATTCTCGGTATTAAACTCAGGGTTTTCGTTAAAGTAATCAACCGGCACGTCATGCGTCTTGCACCATTTTTGAAGCACGGCGTTGCCTCGCGTGGAATGCACAAGAATTTTATGACCTTGTTTCTTTAATATTCGAATTGCCTTAATCACCTCTGGTCGTGGTTCATCCACAATGGTATGGCCTAGAAATTTTCCGCCATAATCGGTCATCGTCCCGTCAAAATCAAACGCGTAAATTCTCGTTTTCATATAAGAAATTGTGTATCTTTATAAAGATACGCGATCGCTTCAATCATAAACTTCCATTCCTATACGCCCTCTGCACCATCTTCGCCACCTTATCGTAACCGAGTTTTTCGTTTAATTCCGTAGCGACCATCGGATTGCGGTCGAGATAATACTCGATCTTTTTTTTGTTTGCCTTAATCCCCTTCACGCATTTATCCGCGAATGTCTGTGAAGCGTGAGAGAGGATAGTGAGCACGTGCAGGATATCGTAGGCAATAATCGGCATCATGGCATTGAGCTCTAATTGCGCCGCCTGGCCTGCGAGCGACACAGCCAGATCCATGCCCATCGTTTGGAAACACACCATAGTGACCATTTCTGGGATTGAAGGATTCACCTTCCCCGGCATAATGGATGAGCCAGGCTGTACCGCGGGCAGGCGTATTTCGTCAAAGCCTGAAACAGGGCCGGAGCTTAGAAGCTGCAGATCTGATGCAATTTTACCCAACGAAACCGCATAATTGCGTAGTGCAGAGCTTAACGAGATAACTGCATCTACATTTTGCGTGCCTGCAAATAAATTGGGATTGCTCTTAAACGGATAACCGGTTATGCGTCTGATTTCTTTAAGCGCAAGCTCGCGGAATTTCGTCCCCGCATTAAGGCCAGAACCCACTGCCGTGCCTCCAAGATTAATCGCCAATAATTCTTTGGAAATGTTTTCAATCTGCCTTCGGTGATAGCCAATCGTCGCCGCATACGCGCCAAATTCGTCTCCCAGTGTGAGCGGTACGGCATCCTGCAGATGCGTTCTGCCGGTCTTTTTTATTTTCTTAAATTCCTTTGCCTTCTTCTGCAAACTCGCTTCAAGGATTTTCAACGCAGGCAGCAGCGTTTTCTGCACCGAGCGGAAGCACGCGATAAACAACGCCGAAGGAAACGTGTCATTGGTGGACTGGCTCATGTTCACGTGATCGTTGGGGTGAATGGGCTTATAGGCGCCTTTTTTCTTGCCTAATAATTCATTCGCGCAGTTTGCCGCCACTTCATTGATATTCATATTCTGCGACGTGCCTGCGCCCGCCTGATAGGCGTCCACAACGAATTGATCGTTAAACTTCCCTCGCATAACCTCTTCACATGCTTCCACAATAGCTTCCGACAGTTTCGTAGGAAGCTTCTGAAGCTTCGCGTTGGAAGCTGTTGAAGCTCGTTTAATAACAGCCTGCGCCCGGATAAATTCAGGAGGCAAACGCAATCCTGAAATCTGGAAATTTTCAATGGCACGCTGCGTCTGCGCGCCCCAATACGCATCGCGGGGAACCTTCACGCGCCCGAGGGAATCTTTTTCAATCCGAAATTTTGATGGCATATCCTTTTCTTTACGTCATCCCGAATTCATTTCGGGATCCAGATCCGAGAAGCTCGGTTCAGGATGACTCTGTGCGACACTCTCAATAATATCAGAAATCTTCTCCGCAGTCGCCTGCCAGTTGAATTGCCGCGCCCATAGCGGTCCTGTTTCGGCACAGCGCGTACGATAGTTCGCATCGTCTAAGCTCAATTGGATTGCGCGCGCAAGATCGTCTGCATTATACGGATCCACGGTGATAGCATTCTCCCCTACCACTTCAGGCAGTGAGGTCGCGTGGCTTACCACCACCGGAGTACCGCAAGCAAGCGCTTCAAGCGGCGGAAATCCGAACCCTTCATAGAGCGAGGGGTACACGAAGCAGGAGCTTAAGCGATAGAGCGCATTCTTGTCTGCGTCAGCCACAAAGCCCAGGCGATGAATGCGGCGGGCGTAAGGATGCGCGCGGAGGGCGCGGAGAATAGGGCGTGCGAGCCAGCCGATCTCGCCCGCCAAGACTAAATCGGCGTCAGAATGCTCTGCAACCTTCGCAAACGCCTGCAGAAGCGTCAAGATGTTTTTCCTGGGCTCCACAGTTCCCAGGAATAGTATAAAGCGGGGCGGGAGGCGATATTTCGCGCGCACGGCATTCTGCTCGTCTGCTGAAGGCGCGCTGAAGAACCGCCGATCAACGCCAGGGTACACAGTAACCGTCTTCTCGGGCGGGATATGATAGTGCCGTGTGAGCTCTGTTGCGGTATGCGCGGAAACCGCCACCACGCGCGCGGAATCGTTCAAAGTCTTTCGAATTCCCATGCTCCAGTGCCAATACCGCTTGCGCAGGGAGAAAAAACGCGGGTAGAGAAACGAACAGTCGTGCACCACGACGATTTTCTTGGCGCGCCTCACCGGCGCAGACGTCACGTGCGGCGACAGCCATACGTCCACTGGCTTATCCGTGCGCTGCGCGACCAGATCGTCGAAGAACGGGCGATGAAATCCCCGCGCCGCCAGATCGAGCAGGCGATTGGGATAGCGCGTATGCACTATTTCAATATTAAAACTCTGCAACGATGATGAAGGCGCACGCAGGCTGTTGGAAAACAAAACAAGGCGCCAGCGCTCCTCCTGCCGCAGCGCGGCAAGCAGCTGCGCCGCATACTCACCCACGCCTGTCTTCACGCCCGCCATCCTGCCCACAAAAGGACCGAGAAGAGGACGGACGTCATAAACCACTGTAGACTTATCCATAATTCTCACTATACCTATCAAGCGAAAGGTGACTAAATTTTGTAGCGAGGATCCCGCAGAATCACTCGCCTTGCTCGTGCTCTACGGGACAAGCTGTTTTCGCCAACGAGTGGAGTCTACCCCGTAGTGAGCCGTAAGGCTCTACTACCGGGGTAGCAAAAAATTTGCGTCACCTTGAGCGAAACCCCTCCCATGCATCGGCGATAAACTGCCGCATTGCGTCTTTGAATTTCTGTATGCTGAATTGTTCGGCATGCGCGCGCAGGCGCTGCGGGTCGAAGCGCGCCGCGTCAAACCGCACCACGGTGTCGCCGAGGCATTCCCACGTCTGTTCGGGAAAATGCACGCCCGTCTCGCCATCCTTGACCGTCTCCAGAATGCCTCCCGCGGCATACCCGATGACCGGCCTTCCCGCCGCCATGGACTCCACGGCCGTGATGCCGAAATCCTCCACTTGCGGATAGATAAACGCCCGGGCGTCGGCGAAGAGGCGCGCCCGCCGTCCCTTATCAAGGTATCCCGTGAATCGGATCGTCGTCCCTGCCATCGCCTTGAGACGCTTATATTCCCTCCCATGGCCAAATATCACCAGCGGCATCCGCAGCTTATTGAATGCCGTGACGACCAGATCAAATTGCTTGCTCTCCACCAGGCGGCCGCCGGTAAGAAAATAGCCGCCCGTGCCCTTCCCTACCGAGAACGCATCCACATCCACGGGAGGATAAATGACGCTGCTCTCCCGCCGGTAATAATGGCGGATGCGCGCGGCGACCGCTTGCGAATTTGCGAGCATGATCTGCGGCCGCTCGGCGGCGAGCCGGTCCCAGATACGGAGTTTCGTGAGATGCGGCTGGACAAACGCGCGCACGAAAAAGGAGAACCGGCGGCTCGCAATATACGAATGCGCGTCCGTCCAAAGATAGCGCGTCGGCGTATGGCAATAGCACATATGAAGCGTATGCGGCTGGGTAATCACGCCTTTGGCAAATGCCGATGCGGAAGAAAGAACGATATCGTATGACGATAAATCGAGCGCCTCCACTGCCGAGGACATGAGCGGCAGATACCATTGGAAATGCGACACGCCGAACGGCAGACGCGAAATGAAGCTCGGCCGGATGTCCCACCCGCGGTAGTCTTCCGGCAGACGCGCGCGATCCGCGATGATGGTATACACCGGCGCGTCGGGAAACAACGCATGCAGCTCTTTCAGCACCTCCTCCTGTCCCCCACGCGTGCTGCCGAGAAATTCATGGACGAGCGCGATGTTGAGATCACTTAACATAATCAAACCTTGCACTATGTCATTGCGAGCGGAGCGAAGCAATCTTTCACAAGATCGCCACGATCCGACAAATGTCGGATCTCGCGATGACGATTAACGAAACTCATATACCTTAAACGCAACATCTCCCGTCTCTCTCCGTATTTCCATCGGCATACTGCCGCGCTCCTCAAGCGCATGTCCTAACTGCATCGCCGCATCCGATCGTATGGTGATCGCGCGAAACGTATCTTCGGCTTTGATGAACACAAATTCTTCAAACCCCGCGTCGCGATAATAATCCTCCCTCTGTTCTTGGACAACCTTGAGAAAATCATCGGCCGTCACGACCGGCAGACCTTGATACAAGGCACGGCGGTTAAGATACCACACGCGGGGTGTGGTCACGCCGTTGTCAAACTTCTCATGCAAATACCGCTCCAGCTCATTATACCCCCAGTCGCTCCCCTGCGTCAGCACCTGCGTGTGCGTCCAGGGCTGCGGGCCGACAGGGAATGTGAACAAATGGCTATTCACCGAAAAACCGAGTTCATAGACCAAAGCAAACACACAGGCTGCCATCCATATTTTTCCTGCTCTCCCGCGTGCGCGCTTCCCCATGTCTGATATGAAGGCGGCAAATATCATCGCCGCCCATGGCATGATCATGGGCAAAAACCGCGCCCCCGGACCCATGACGCTGATCAATCCAGTCGTACCTGCCAACCCCATCAAACCTATAAGACCTACGCGTCCTATCGGACTTATCTGGCCTATCCGGCTTATCACCCTCTCACGTTGCGTCAACAAACGATATACCGCCCACACCGCGCCCGCGCCCGCGAATGCGATCATCACCGGCGACATCGCCCGCCCTAACTCCTTCCACAAATCAAGAAACCGCTCTGCAATTGATCCTACGGGCTTGCCCGGCAGGAGCGTCCACTGCGGCACATGCTGTCCCAGAATATAGGAAAACTGCAGATCGAAATGCCCGAACTCCCGATACAAACCGGCGTTATAGAGAATGACCGGCGTAAAAATCATCAACGCAATCACATGCGCAAACCAAAACTCTTTCAGTCTCAACGATTTCCGAGAATAAATTAATAAAACAATAAACAAAATAAACCAATACACCACCACCGTATATTTCGTCATCATGCCTATCCCAAGCGCAAGCCCGAACCAGTACCAATTCTTCGGCTCTCGCATCGCGCGCACGCCAAGCCATACGATTAACAATCCTAACGCAACAACCATGGACTCCTGCAATGCAATCCGCGAAATCCAGACTGACAAACTCCCCACCGCCATTACCGCGGCACTCACCTGCGCTATGCGTTCAACTAAGTAATTATCGGACTTATCCGACCTATCGAACCTATCCGACTTATCCCATACTTTACCACCTCGAACCACACTCGCTCTTCCCAATTCTCTCACCACTGCATACACCAACCACACCGACAATATCCCGAACAGCGCGAACGGCAGGCGCATCACCGTAACCGAATCGCCAAACAGCCTGAAAAACACATGCTGTACAAAAAACGATCCCAACGGATGATCATGAAATGATAACCCCAGCCACCAGGTCGGCGCCTGCAGCCACTCCATGGGCGTGGTCTGGAATTCCGTGGACAAAAAATCAACTAAACCGTAAGCGCGGAACGAATTAATCGCCTCATCCGTCACCACATCCGGCCCGCCCAATCCCCACAGGCGCAGCACAGCGGCGAGGATGAGAATACTCAACAATGTATAAGACTTATACGACATATCCGACTTAATCACTCTATAACTTCCCCTCGGCCTTGACAACTCTCTCTCTCTGCTAAACTCGCGTGATGAAAATTTAACAATTAAAAGCCCGGCTCCGTGGCGTAATACGGGCAGGAAAAAATGAAAAAAAAATTAATCTTTTTATCGACGACAACAGTCGTCCTCTTGGTACTGTTGTACCGAGAGGTAAATCTAAATCTGCAGTTGGATGCCAAAGCATCCAATTGCAGATCCAATCAGGCTGCTGTTGAAGCAACTGTTTCAATCATTTATGTACAAAGGGCCGCTAACGGCGATCCAACGTTCCCGCCCGCATTAGCTGACAGTATGTTTAAAGGTGGAAGTATTCCTGTCTGTCCGGATGGTGGTGATATTTCTTATAACAATACCACTGGTGCGGCTGCTTGTCCAAATGCTGTTGCAACACATGCAGCACGTTTTTAGGAAGCCAAAATCCCGAAGTGTTTTGTACTGCACTTCGGGATTTGTTCATTATTATAGAGAAGAACTTTTATTGAGAAATTCCTAATTTCTCAAAAATCTCGTCCCGTACCGCCTCCACCGGCTGCGCGCCGTTGATGTCCACCACCCATCCTTTCGCGCGGAAATGGTCAATCGCGGGCAGGACTTCTTCCCGGTAAAATCTGATGCGCCTCATGATCGCGTCTTCGCTCTGATCATAATCGCGCACGCTCACCGCGGCGCCGTCAATGGGGCATTTCGTAAAGTCGCGTCCGATGAGGATATGCCCATTCACGCAC
>Ga0075994_102_pt1 | contig 31084 bp, 27 predicted proteins | sample RifGroA2_FD_68040 | JGI IMG/M metagenome (GOLD analysis project Ga0075994, IMG submission 68040) | Parcubacteria (Magasanikbacteria) bacterium GW2011_GWA2_50_22 | reverse complement strand
GAGGTAGCGGACGCAGTCCGCGTCCTACCTCTAACGGGACGAAGCCGACTAACGTCTAGCGGACACTTAAAAGAAAATTATTCTTCAACTTCTAACGGGGTCAACCCCGTTAGAAACAACACGGGGCGCTATCCGCGTCCCGAGCTTATTCCCTATAGTATGGAAAGTTAATTTAGTCAGGACCGAATAGCGCCCGGATGCCCTTCGGTTTCGCTCCTTACCCCTGAAGCAGGGGCTGTGGAGAACTTGAGACCGTTAGGCTAAAGGACGCACCCCTTACCACTGCTTTGGAAAAGCCACTTTTTGCGGCATTCCGTAATGAAAACTTTGGTTTTGGTTAGGATTACTCTAAGAGTAGTGAAGGGTGGGAGATGTAAAGGTACGCTCTCCAGTTCTATTTTACCAAAGATTGAAGGTCTGGTCAAGGAGGTTATCCACAACTTTAGCGGTCTGATCTTGGACTGGGGCGACGGGGAAAACGCGGCTCATTCTGCTAGCATATTCGGTAGCAGTCCCCGGAGAGAGGAAATTCATTGTTAGTGATCTCGGTCGCCTCCGCGATGGCCGCCGCCTCCGCCAAAGCCGCGGTGCGGCGGTCGTCCGCCTCGACCGCTTGAAAATCCGCCGCGATCGCCCCCACTGGCGTCATATCCGGCCGGAGGTTGTTCTGCTCCGGGCTCGATAAGCGCTTTGCGAGAAAGATTAATGCGTCCCATAGAATCAATTTCAAGAACCTTCACTTTGATAGTGTCGCCGACATTTGCAATGTCGGTAACTTTGTTGACTCTCCAGTGTGCAAGCTCGGAAATATGCACCAACCCCTCTTGTCTGGGAAGCACTTCAACAAACGCGCCAAAATCCATAAGACGAGTTACTTTTCCCTCAAATACTTCGCCCGCTTTTACCTCACGGGTAAGATTCTTGATCCACGCCACGGCTTTTTCCGAGGCTTCGGGTGAGGTTGAGGTAACCATGACCAGCCCGTCGTCTTCAATATCAATGGTAACTCCGGTCGCATCAATAATTTCATTAATCATTTTTCCGCCCGGACCGATCACATCGCGAATTCTGTCCACCGGGATTTTGAACGAAACAATGCGCGGCGCGTACGGCGAGAGCTCGGGTCTTGGTGCATTAAGCACGCTATCCATCGTCTCTAGAATTTTTAAGCGCGCTTCTTTGGCTTGTACCAGTGTTTCATGAATCATTGGAGAGGTGAGTCCGCGCGTTTTAGTGTCCATCTGTATTGCGGTAATACCGTCGCGCGTGCCCGCGACTTTAAAATCCATGCCGCCCTTGCCATCCTCAAGGTCTTGAAGATCAGTGATTATTTTGTAGCGCCCGTCAGCGTGAGATGCAAGTCCCATGGCAATACCGGCGACCGCCTTCTTTATCGGGACCCCGGCATCCATGAGCGCTAACGAAGCCGCGCAAGTTGATGCCATTGATGAGGAACCATTAGAGGCTAAAACCTCGGATACAACACGCACGGTGTAAGGAAACGTTTCTTTATCTGTTGGGATAACCGGCCAGATTGCTCTTTCGGCAAGAGCGCCATGACCGACCTCGCGCCGGCCGGGTCCGAACATTCGTCCCGTTTCACCAACGCAGTAGGGAGGAAAATTATAATGATGGAACAAGCGCCGTTTTCCCGAAACCTCCATTCCTTCCAAGGTTTGCTCAAGACCCGGAGCGCCAAGCGTTATAGTGGTTAAGACTTGCGTGTCTCCTCTTTGGAATAAAGCCGAGCCGTGCGTGCGCGGCGGTACAGCAACTTCTACTTTGAGCGGCCGTAAATCTACAAGTCCGCGGCCGTCAACGCGCTTGCCTTCATTAATAATTGCTTCGGTTACCAAGCGTTCGATTTCATCTCCAACTGAACTCAAGCCCGCTTTGCGCGCTTCCTTTGAAAGGCCTAGTTCTTTCAGATGCTCATCTACAAGGTTATAAAGCTCGTTTTTAATTGTTCGGCGTTCGATTTTTGTAGCTTTTGGTTCTGCAAAAAGCCGGTCGTGATTCGCAGTGATTAAGTTTGCAACTTCTTCTTTTGCGCGCCCAATCTCCTCCTTTTGTTTCATCTCTTCGTCAGTTGAGGGCGTGGTTTCAACGGCCTGTTTTGTCTTTCCAATCTTGGCGCGCACTTCTTCAATAAGCGTCAGAACCTTGCGCAAATGTTTTTGCCCAAAGGAAATTGCTTCTTCAACCAAATCCTCGGACAATTCTTCTGCGCCCGCTTCAAGCATGATGAGACGTTCTGGCGTGCCAGCAATGATGAGATCCAGTTTGGATTTTGTCCGCGCTTCAAAAGTGGGGTTAAGCACCCATTCGCCGCCCTGTCCGCCAGTGGAACCTTCAGAGGGGACAAACCCTATCCGCGCACCCGCGATGGGACCCGCCCACGGAATATCAGAGATCATAAGCGCCACCGAGGCGGCAATTAGCGCGGGAATATCCGAATCGTTTTCCTGATCAACTGAAAAAACCGTTAAGATGACTTGCAGATCATTGCGGATTTTATCTGAAAATAACGGCCGGATTGCCCGGTCAATAAGTCGACCGGTCAGTATCGCTTCGTCCGATGGCCGTCCTTCGCGTTTGATAAATCTTGAACTCTTGATTTTACCGGCGGCATACAGTCTTTCCTCGTATTCGACCGATAAGGGCAGAAAATCAATTCCCTCGCGAATGTTTGAAGACATAACTGCCGTGGCAAGCACTAGCGTGTCGCCATACTGTACTGTGCAGGAGCCGTTCGCTTGATTCGCGAGTTTTCCCGTTTCAATAATTAGTTGTTTTCCTCCCCACTGCGTCTCGAATCGTTCTATAGTCATATATTTTTGCGCTGCTCCGGGAGCTAAAGACCGTGGCCTGGGCCAGATCTCGATGTCCCCGGATCGGCTATACCTATTATGTTTAAATCTACAAATCTATTCATTCCATGGTGTAATGATCGGATACACGCTAGACTCCTCCTCGGATTCCGATTCTTTGCGCTGACTGCGGCTTCGCGGAGCGCGCGTGCCGCCTTCTTCTCGCGTGGTGCCCGCTTTCAGTAAGTATCGTCTTTGGTCCTGTGAAAGATCAGTATAGTCGTCAACAATCTCAAGCAATTTTGTTGAGGTAGTTTCCCTAAAACTCATTACCTCCACAAGGCATCCCTTCACCCCTTTTACATACTCCAGCAGGGGATAGAAGTCGCCATCGCCGGAAACTAAAACGATCGCATCAACCTTTTCCGCAAGCTTGATTGCGTCTACCGCTATGCCAACGTCCCAGTCCGCTTTTTTAGCGCCACCGGCATAAGTTTGCAGTTCTTTTTCTTTTGTTTCAATGCCTGATTTTTCCAAAGCTTCAAAAAAAGATTTCTCTTCGCCGGTTTTAGTTTTTACAACATAGGCAATTGCGCGCGTTAGTTTCCGTCCCGCAACCGCGTCCTCAACAATGTTTTTGAAATTAACACGCGCGCCAAATAAATTGCGCGCCGAGTAATACATATTTTGTGTATCTATAAAAACTGCGACTCGTTGTTCGGGGTGTTTGATCATAGACTGTGTTTACTATCTTACTTAAAATAATAAAGTTATAGTATCACTATTTTTCAGTTAGCGCAACCCTGACCCTTTCCTCGCGTCCGTTGCGCAATATAGTGAATTCTATCGCGCTCCCCGGCTGATAGCGCTGTAGCAATATTTGAAAGGGCGGACTGCTATTTAAGCTCGCGCCTTCCATAGCAATTAAAACGTCACCCGCGCGAAGCCCGGCTTTTTCCGCAGGACTGCCCTTTATGACCGCCTTGTCTTTTTGGCCGTCCTTTAGGAGCAGTCCGGTTTTCTGTAAATTGGGCTTTGCCGGAATCATCTGATTCAAGTCCATGAAGTTTATGCCAAGATAAATTTTTTTCATAGTGCCAGTCCGCGCATAGCGCGCAAGCGCCGTCTTAATTAATTCCGCCGGCATTATGCGTCCTTCTGCAAGAGTAATGCCCACTAACTCCCCGGCCATATTGTAAACAATTGAATTCTCCGCAACATCCCTATCAATGGTGGAAAAGGTCGCCAACTCTTCGGATGATTCAACATAATCTTTTATAGGATCATGTTGACCTGCCGAAGTTGCATAACTGAATTTGAGCTTCCCGGTTTTATCAAAGGCCATTATAGTCTCTCCGACATTTAGCTGCTCTACGTTTGCGAAAGGCACCACTTTTAAGCGGGCGTCTGTGAGTTTAACAAAACGCAGATCAGCCCCGTTCAGGCTTAATGCAGCCTTATCTTTTGTGTCTAAAACCTGAACATCGTGGACCGTTTTTCCAAAAGTGACAGCTTTCATTTTTTGCGTACTCGGCGCAATTAAAGTGGCGGCCAGTCCGTCGGAGGTGAGCGCAAAACCAACGTCGGCCGCCCCCGAGCTCACAAGATAATCGGTTTGCGGCTGTGCTCTAAAAAATAAAATCAAGTTGTTGAGCGCGGCACCGGGATCTGCGGCTGCCGTAGGGAGGGCGCGTTGCGATTTTGTAGGGATCCGGGAAATTTCTGGCAATGACGTGAACGAAGTGTAGCGCAGAATTAATAACGCGGCAGTGCCGCCGGCAAGAAAACCCAGGAAGGTGGGAAGCAATAAAAAACGGACTATAGTTTTTACTGGTCTGCTAAACAAATGAGATGGCATAGGGCATAGATTGAGACCGTGGAAATAGTAAATTCTTCAACACCCTTGAATTAGATCCAGCGCGTAACTAAAAGCAACAAAGCTGTAAGCGCGCCGCCTAACATCAGGTGTCGTTTTAGTACTTTAGACGTGAGCAATCCTAGAAGTTTTGCTCGCACAATAACGATGCCGGTATACCAAGTTACAGTCAAAAGCGCGCCTCCGGCAAGGAAATGCAAGGGCAGTATTTTTAGGATGCCGAATAGTTCAATTTCCGCGAGCGTAAGTATTATCAAAAACATGCGGCCGTGTTTATCAATAGCTTTGCTGATCCACATCATTTTGTAATTGACGAGCAGGAATAAAATTAATGCCATAGACAATATGCTCCAAGCAGATGCGGAAAGCAGGATTGAAAAACCTAGAAGGCTGGCGCTTCCGGCAAAGGTTGTAAGCGTGAGCGCATAGCCGGATATATTTTCCAGTGAAAAGGTCTCATATTCATGGTGATGCCAAATATAAGTCGCGAGGCTTTCAAAAAAGAAAGCCATGAACAAGGAAACAATAATCGCCAGCAAGTGCCGCAAGATGCCCTGCTCAAGAAATAGCACAAGCGAGAGTGATGACCAGATAAGAAGAGTTGGTGCGATTAGAAATTTTAATCGCGCGCTCGGCGTTTTGAGCCTATGCCCCAGGATTGCGTATATCGCGCCAAATATGACGATTGGAGATAAAGCTAAAATCCAGGAAATCAATCGGGCATTTTTGAAAAGTATTTCAAAGGTCGCAAGCGTTATGGCCGCAAGTATAAAGGGAATTAGACTGGTGTGACGCATAGCTAATGAGGCGGGAGCCCCTTAATGGGGTTGTTTTCCGCCCGTGCCATCCTGTTCCGTGCGCAATATTTCTTTGATAATTACATCTAGCACTGTGACAGTTGGAATTGCAAACAGTGCCCCTACAACCCCGGCGATTTTTACGCCAGTAATCAAGGCCAGAATTGAAATAATCGGATTAAGGCCGACGGCTTTCTGCATGACTTTTGGCACCAGTATATTATTTTCAAACTGCTGGATTATGATGTAAAGCGCCGCGACGAAAACGGCCTTCGCGGTTGACTGTGATAGTGCGAAAAATATTGCGACAACTCCGCCAATAAATGGCCCGGCATAGGGTACTAGCTCGGCGAGCCCGGCAAAGATGCCCAAAACCAAGGCGTAGTTTATTCCGATGATAGATAATCCTATGTAAGCTAAGAGGCCAACGATGAACGAGAGAATCAGTTGACCCTTAACCCAAGCCACAATCTTCCGTTGTACTTTCCCTAATATGCTGTTTGCAAAAGGCTGGTAGTGCGGCGGCACCAACACCTTGAATACTTTTTTAAGTCCATCTTCCTGGAGCACCATGTAAAAAGTAATCACTAGAATCAGCATGAACGATACTACTCCACCAAAAATGCTTGTTACCGTATTAAAGACGCCTCCGATCGCTTTGGTAAGAGTGGTCTGCAATGTTGAGAGCCCTTGCTCAATATTTCTGGATAATCCGTTTTGTTGCGAGTATTCGCGAAAGAGCAGCGCTCCCGAGACAACTCGGTCCCAGACTGCGGAAAAGTTAGACGCCAGATCGCGGACTTCTTGGACCAAGGGCGGAATAAGAATGCCGACTACGAGCCCCAAAATGGAAAAGAGCACGACATATACGATTAAGGTGGCGATAGCGCGGGGTATGCGCCGCGCTTCAAACCAATCCGCCAGAGGGTCAATCACTGATGACAGAACGAGCGCGACAAAGAAAATCGCGATAATATCGCGCACAAAGTAAACGAGCCCGAAAAGCAAAAATATGCCGATGATTTTTAGGATGGTGGCGGTTGAAATCGTAACCTCAATTTTTGCGGCGCGTTTATCTTCAGTGAGCATATAATTTGTGCTCTTAAGCGCTCAAGCGGAGATTGTTAATTATTGAATTCAGCAATTTCCGCAGCCTTGGCTCGTTGTATGCTCTGATGCCTAGGCTGGGATCATAATTTTGTATGTTTGTGGTATGGATTATTTCCTCAACAATATAACAGCGATTGCCTTCTGCGCGCGAAAAAACAGTTGTCGCATAAAGGCTGCCGGCCGCGGCATCAGCCGCAGTGAATTTGTTAAACGTACGGCCGGAAATTTCCGCTGTGCCCGCGCCTGCCAAGCTTTCCGCATACGGCGATAGATTGCAGGTACTGACGTTAGCGGCCGCAACATTGATCTCGGCTTCAGAAAAATTAGTGCTGGGGAATTCGCTCGCGGGAATATATATGCTGATAAATCCGAGCAAGCCCATCTCATCATAATATCTTTGAAGCATTGATCCCGCTATGACCCGCTCTTGTGTAGTCTTTTTTGCCGAGAATCTTTCTGGATAAGAAATGCCAAAACCCCCTTGCAGTGTTTCATACGCTGTCAAGCCAGAAACTGGAATTTCCGCCGGTGCTATTTCTTTAACCATCGGAGCAGGTTCTTTGATAGGGAATTGAGCCGACGGTGGCACTATGCCGCTTTCTTTAGGCGGCAATTGCGGGCCTCGCGTACGGCCTGCTACTAAGGAATAATAAATGATAACCGCCGCCAATGGCACTATAATTATAATGGGTATAAGTATTTTTTTCATATTGCGTTGATTGCCTAGTTTATTAGGGGACTGTTGCCGAATATGCTTTTGAGATAGTTCTTTCAAAATACGAGCGAGACGAAGTTGAAAATATGCAGGAATAGCAGAGCTATTTCGAGTAATTTTCAACGAGTCGCAGCCGTATTTGGGAAGAAATGGCCAAAATGGATATTCGGCAACAGTCCCATTAGCTAAAATTATTCAACTCTTACCACTCGCTCATACTGACCTAACAGGTCTATTAACCAAGATATCAAATCCATCGCTGTTTTGCAAGGCTTGCTTAACTAATACTAATAGGTCCCTTTTTGCGCTAGAACTGCCAAGGGAGTTTTAATAAGAATGACTATATCAAGTTTAAGCGACCAGTGTTCTATATAATAGGTATCAAGTTTAACCTCTTCTTCAAAATTTAAATCCGAGCGGCCGGAGATTTGGGGTAACCCTGTCATGCCCGGTTTAATTTCCAAGACCCGCTTATGGTGCTTTTCATATTCTTCTACTTCGCGAGGTTGATGCGGTCGCGGGCCAACCAAAGTCATCTTTCCGCCAAGTACATTAAATAATTGCGGCAACTCATCAATACTGGTTCGGCGTAAAAAGCGCCCTGCTCGCGTTACTCGCGGATCATTTTTTATTTTATACACTGGCCCGGCCTTTTCATTGCGCTCTTTAATTAGGTTTTTTTCATAAGCCAAGGCGTGTTCATGATCGGGAAACTGTTTGCCTATGCAATATTTCTGGTACATAGTTCGGAATTTCAACGTATCAAAAACGCGCCCATGCTCGCCTACGCGTTCATTGCGAAAAAAAATGGGCAGACCGGTCTCAATTAGAATTGCCAGAGCCGCGATAATCATGATCGGCGTGGTTAAGATAAACAATAGCATTGATCCAACAATATCAAAAACGCGCTTATATATCCGCCCCCATCCTTCAAGCCGCGTGCGCTTTAACTCCATAAGCGGCACTCCGGCTAACGTATCAAATTCCAATCCTGCGCCGTGATAGGTCAAAAGATCGGCAGAGTAGCGGAAGGGGATATGGCGCTCCTCGGCAAAGTCCATTATTTTATGTAGCTCTTCCGCATTACCATATTGGATTAGAGCAATAATTTGGTCTAACTTATTTTGATTGGCAAGTTCAGAAAGCGTGTGTTCGGTTTTACTGTCAAAAACCGGACTGGCCAGCACAATCTGCAATCCGTATTTTGGATTTTTTTGGAGCGTAGTCGTTACCGCTTCAGAGGAAGGATTGCTCCCAATAATTGCAACACGCTTGAGGCCGATTCCCGCGCGATGCAGGATATTTTTTATCAGGCGTAAAATTAGACGGGAGGTTGCAACTAGTATGATGGCCAGAATCCACGAGGTTAATAAAATAAAGCGCGATTCAAAAAGCTCGCGGGAAAATACCACGACAGCCAAGACCGCGGCAAAACTGGTTGAACAGGCTAAAATTATTTTTTTCAATTCATCAAGTTTTTTCTTTCGTCCCCCGATAGTGTAAAGGCCAGCCAAGCTGAAAATGACAATCCAGCCGATCGCCACTAAAGCCACAATGTGCAGATATTGATTGAAAGGAAGGGTAAAAATAACCGGACGATGCGCCGCAAAAAAATCAGCGTAACGTATTAAATAAGCCAAAGTGCCGGCTGTAAGAAGCGCGAGATAATCAATTGGGACAAGAATAGTGGCAAAAAATAAATCAAGCTTTTTCATGGGCGGTTGTTCATTATTATAGTATAGCGCGAATCAAGTACAAATAAAATGGCACCTCGTATAGTGCCATTTTACTGCTCACAAAGAATCCGTAAGCCGAATTCTGTTTTAGGCGATCATCTATCTAGCCTCGACATCGCTGTCGAGATCAAGCCTCCATATTTGGAGTTGCACCAAGCAGGGTTTTCCATGCCGCGCGATTACTCGCGAGCAAGAAGAATAGCCTCTCGCTTTCACAAGTTTTAGGCTTGTGCAAACGATATAACACTTCTTCACTTTTCACCTTTTTCCGCCTCATCGGCGGATAGCATTGTCTCTGTGGCACTGATCCGTCAGCCGGCTTTTCCGCCTCATCGGCGGATTATGCCGGTCATATTGCCCACCCGTTAGGTGGTGCCTACTTCCCGCCTCATCGGCGGGGGTGTTCGGACTTTCCTCCCCGAATGCTTTCGGGGCGATCGCTCGATTCTTTATGAGCAGTACTAATTTAACATATTTTACTTTTGTTGTCAATGCTTAACTTCATGAGGTACAATGGCAAAATTATGAGTTTAACCCGACAAATCGCCCGCAATACTTTGGTTCAGCTTATTGGTCGCTTAATTTCCGTGGCCCTGGCTTTGGTTGTAGTCGTTATAATGACGCGCGCCTTGGGGCCTGAAGGTTTTGGTGGTTATTCCACAATCATCGCCTTTTTACAATTTTTTGGCATCGTGGTTGATTTTGGTTTAACCCTTACAGCCAACCGAATGCTAGGAGCCTTGTCTTCTTCTGTGTCCTCCCAAGCGAATCAGCAACGGGACCATGCAAAACTCACCCCCTCCCGTTTGATGTCCAACCTGATGACCTTGCGTTTTTTCTCGGCCGTAATATTTCTCGGCCTCGCCCCAATCGTTGCGCTTGCATTTCCTTATCCGACCGCGGTAAAGCAAGGCATGTTTTTAACCTCGCTGTCTTTTCTTGCAATTATCATGGGTCAAACTCTAGTCCCGGTTTTTCAAAAAGAATTAAAAATGGGCGCCGTGGCTATTGCTGAACTGGCTGGGCGCATAGCCTTGCTTGCCGGTGTAATCCTTGCCGCTTATTTTAAAACCAATCTGCTTTGGTTTATGGCGGCAATTGTTGCTGGCAGCGCGACACAATATCTATATCTGCGCTGCGCAGTCTCCAAATTTATAAAATTACATTTTGTCTTTGACTGGCCCCTATGGCGGCGCATTATTCGAACCTCGTGGCCCATTGGCTTATCCGTCATCTTTAATCTTATTTATCTCAAAGCTGATATTATTATTCTCTCGGTTCTGCGCTCTCAAAGCGAGGTAGGATTTTACGGCGCGGCTTATCGCGTGCTTGATCAATTTACTGCTTTGGCGACCATGTTCATGGGACTTGTGCTCCCGCCGCTTACCGCCGCTTGGATCGCCTCTGACCGCGGGCGTTTTGCTCGAATATTCCAACGCGCCTTTGATGCTTTTGCGCTTCTGGCTTGGCCGCTTTTGATAAGCGCCTTAATTATTGGACGCCCGCTTATGGTCTTTGTGGCTGGTCCTGATTTTGCGCTTGCCGGCGATATCTTGCGCATTTTAATGATTGCCATGGCCTGCGTTTTTTTCTCCACGCTTTTTGGTCATGTTGTTGTGGTCATCAACAAACAAAAAGCCATGATCTGGGGTTACATAATTACGGCGGTCTTGGCGCTCGGAGCTTATGGCCTCGCTATTCCACATTATGGAATTTGGGGCGCGGCCTGGGCCACAGTTTTTTCCGAAATACTTATTCTGGTCGCGACTTTTATAATGGTTTGGAAAAATACGCGCTTTAAGCCAAGTCTAGTCTTGTTTAGTAAGAGCTTGCTCTCTTCTATTATAATGGGTCTCGCCTTATACGCCCTGCGTGGATATCATGTGCTGATTTTAATTTTTAGCGCGATGTTGATTTATGCTCTGGCAATTTATGCGCTCCGCGGAGTGAGAAAAGAACTGATCCGCGATATTGTATTTTCGCGACCCTCGTAGAGGCTATTATTTTTCGAGTGAAGCGAAGCGGAATCAAGAAAATACCAATATCGTTGTGTAGTACTTCTCGACAGGCTCGAAGAATAATTACTCGTTTACACCGACTATGCTCACGCTTTTTCTCATTATCTTTCTCGCTTTGTTTGCTATCTTGGCTTTCAAGCGCCTGAACCTCGCCGTGCTTATAGTCATTTTTGCTTTGCCAAGTTACTTGGTGCGTTTTAATCTCGGGCCAATACCCATGACGCTTCTTGAAGGAATGATTTTGATCGTGGTTATTGTCTGGTTATATAATTTATACCAATCTCGCAAAACATTCAAAACAACAGAAACATCTAAAACAACCAAAAATAAAATTATCAGATTAGTTGCGGCCGCAACTAATCTGATAATTTCTCGTTCAACGCTTTTTCCAGCAATGACCTTATTTCTTGCCGCCGCAACTATTAGCCTGTTTGTTGCGCCAGATTTGCGCGCCGCCGCAGGGATTTGGAAAGCCTACTTTATCGAACCAGTCTTGTTTTTTATTGTGCTTCGCTCTCTTCTTCGTAACCCCTCCCAACTTCCCCAAAACCCACGGGGAGGAGACCAATTAGAACCCCCTCTTAAGATAAGAGGGGGTAGTAGGGGGAATTATGAATCAACTATCACCCCACAACAAATTGTCACGGCCCTATCAGTCGCCGCCCTTCTGCTCTCGCTCTTTGCCATTTATCAACGCTTTACCGGTTTTGGTATTCCAGCGCCGTGGTTTTCTGAGCGGCGGGTTACGAGTGTGTTTCCCTACCCCAATGCGCTCGGTCTTTTCCTTGGGCCGCTAACACTTATATTTGTCGCTAGACTTTTTGAGATATTTTCAAAACGCGCATTTTTTTACGATCGTAGAAAAATGCGCGGACCGCACTTATTGCGCTACATGGCAAGAGTGGTCTACTGGTGCATAATTATTGCCACAAGTATCTCGGCAATCATCTTTGCCAAATCCACTGGCGCGCTCGTGGGAATTAGCGTGGGATTATTTGTAATGGTCATCCTTTATGTGTCATCGCGAGGGAGTAGGACGACCGCGGCGATCTCCTCACCTGGCAAGAGATTGCCACGCCTCCCGATAGCCATCGCGGGACTCGCAATGACAGTTGGAGTAATTGTATTCAGTGCTCTCTTATTCCTCGCGCCTCACTCTTTGCGCACCGAGCTTCTCCTGCGCGATTGGTCCGGCCATGTCCGCCGCAGCCAATGGTCTGAAACAATTGAGATGTTAAAAGGCCGCCCCATACTCGGCGCGGGACTCGCCGGCTACAAAACGGCACTCGAGCCATACCATAAAGCAACCTACCTAGAAATCTTCCAGTACCCCCATAACATCGCGCTTAACTTTTGGAGTGAAACCGGCTTGCTGGGGATCGCGTCCTTTATCTGGCTGATTATTGTTTTTTTTAGGTTGGCTTTCGGGCGAATCAAAGCTACAAGCTACAAGCTACAAGCTACAAGCACAATCGCCGCCATGACCGCACTCCTCATCCACGGCCTCGTAGACGTTCCATATTTCAAAAATGACCTTGCTATGTTGTTTTGGATCATATATGCTTTAGGCTTAACAGTGCAATCCGAGTCAACTTAGCCTTAATTATATCAATGGAAGGGTGGCCGAGTGGTTGAAGGCGCGGCTCTCGAAAAGCCGTAGGGGTGAAAGCTCCTCGTGGGTTCAAATCCCACCCCTTCCGTTTTTGTTTTTCAAAAAACAAAAAAGTCTCGGTCCTCCCCAAACCGAGACAATGAACAAGCTGCACTTTAGCCGTCTTGGCGCAGGCGGACATGGCTTGCGGCCTTACGCCAATGCTCGCGGCGCTGCCACCCGCCATCGTTGAAGAGCACCGGGATCCGTTCTGGTACGGGCAGGTCTCCGGAGTACGCCCTCAACCGCATACGCAGAGATTGATCTGCGATCTGGCTCTCGTGCACGTACGCCGGCATTGAGATCTTCCGATCGGGCTCGCCGGGCGCGGGCAATTCCGCCTCCAAAAAGCCCAATCGCTCTGTCGCCAGCCAGAAATTGATTGTTCCCGACAACTCCCCCGGGATGATCGTTTCCAGCCAAGACTTGAACTGCACCATGGTGGCCGCCAGGTCTTGGAGGGCGAAGGAGTTGTCGCGGACAGTGAGAAGGACTGCCGTTGGTGCGCTGGCATCGTAAAAAACGGCATTCAATCCGGCCGCCACCGCACTCTGCACCTCGCCGTTGACATCCATGCCCTTCAGTTCCATGTACACCAAACGCGCACCCACCGCTCGTGCGACTGCCAAAAACTCGGCGCGCTTGGTCCAATCTTCAGGTCTGGTTGTTACCTGGACCGCTAGTGGTTGAGGGAAAAAGTAATTACCCTCTGACAAAGGCGGAGCCAAAACTATTGCATCCACCTTGTATACTTCATCTAGTCGCGCCGACCGCGGCGCTAGCTTGAAGCCCAGTCGCTCCAGTCCTTTCAACACGCCCTGTTCGGCCCCTAGGCCATTGTTAGCCATGGCAATCCTCCTTCAGGGTGCTCCCTAAATACTACACGAAATTTCAAAAAAGTCAAGAGCGGCCCCGGAAACGGGGCCGCTCATCTCAATCCACTCTCAAAAATTTACGTTGGCAACTATTCCTCAATACTTTGCAATGCCGCCATAGCCTGCTGGTCTGCCGCCGCCATATTGGAGTCGTAGCGCTCCTTAGCCGCTTTGAGCTTTACAATCAGTTCATCATTTTCCGGCTGTTTTTTAGCGTACTCGGCCGCGACTTCTATTTCTTTTTCCAAAAGTGCGCTCAAGCGGTCAATCTGATCCAGATTCATTTCCGGCAAAAGCGTAATCCATGCCGTTTTAACCTGCTGAGGCATGACCGAAGCATCCAGCAAAAAAATCAAACGACCCACCTTAGCTTTTAAGTAGGCGTATTCTTCATCCGTGAATTGAGACTTGTTGGGTGGGGGAGGGGGCAAAGAAGATGATGGCATAGTTATAGTCAGTATGATGACCTCTATGTATAAGTTCTTTATGCTTTGACTGCTGCGGTTTGCAGCTGCTGGACTTGTGCTTCCAAAAAATCAACTCTTTTGCGCAACTCTATGATGTCTTGGCTTACCGCGTCAGCATCTTCTTTAGTTCGCCGCTCCAGAGCTTCCAGGCTTTTGCGAATATCTTGGAGTTCATTCTGAATTTCAAAAAGGCGGGCCTCAATAGAGTCAAATTTTTTGTCCGTATTGGTTTTAAATTCCTCAAAATCTTCCCGCATCACCATGTGCTCTTTCAAAAAATCCAAAACCTCGCCCGTGGTTGCATTGTTGTTTTGGTCTGACATAAGACCTCTTGCAGAATAATAGTTCGTTACGAAATTTCAGATTTTTGAGCGAAAATCGTGAAGCGCGAGGAAACGTATACGCAGTATACGTTAACGAGTGCTGCGCGATTTGCAGCCAAAAAGCTGGAATTGCAGTAGGACATATTGTTTTGCAATAGGTTTACAGTCTAGGCAACCCGTAATTGCAATTTAATACGCTCCACGTCTTCTTCAATGCGTTTAACGCGTTCAATGCTAAACAAACGTTCCTGATCCAGTCTCTGTAAAATGACCAATTGTTTATCAAGTCCATCCATCACATCTTGCCTAAATCCAGATAGCTCGTCTTTTGTGGCAACCCCCTCCAGCTTTTGATCAATCTCCACAAGTTTTTGTATTATTTTGTCCTCGTCCATATATCCCATTCTATCCTTTAATGTAATAGGGTGTCAAATCAAAAAAATCTTACAAAAAAGAAAACCGGCTCGTGAGAGGATTCTCAACGAGCCGGCGACCCAGAATGGGTCTCGTGATCCCTGGAAGGTACGAACTTGTCCGCTTCTGGTCTTGGGATCAAAGACCAGTTGCGGTTGCCTTCGTGGCTACGGCGCGGCGGGCGGGGCCGGGGGCGGCGGCGCGGGGTTGGGCGTGTAGGTGGGTGTGGGGAGGGTGTTCGTGTCCTCCATCCGCAACCGCCTCCACCAGACCAACTGCCGCATCTCCCCGTCCTCCTGATGCCACCGCTCCAGCGCGCGCAACGTCTCGGGCGCGTTGGGGTTCACGGCGTTGTAGCGCAGGAACAGCTCCCGCGCCGCCGCCGCCTTGCCCCGCCGCATCGCGAGCGCCATGCGCTGGCTCCTCCAGTACAGGAAGAGCCCCAGCGCCGCCGCCAGGCCAGCCGCCCACTTCAGCCACGTGCACCAGCCGGCCCCGCACCAGCCGCCGCTGTCGGAGGCGGGCTTGGCCCCGTGGCCGCCGCAGTTGGTGCAGGCCGCCGCCGCGGGTGCCGGGGCCGAGGTCGGCACCTGCACCACGATGGGCGCCGGCGCAGGCGGCGCCGCCACGGCCGGGACCGGGTCCCAGTGCAGACTGGTCCCCACCGCCCCCTTCACGTCGATGCACGATTCGCCGGGCTTGCACGGCCCGGCGGCGAGCATCACGCGGATGTGGGGGCTGCTGCCGGCGGGGGCGGACGACTGCGCGAAGGCGAGGAGGGGGGCACCGGTGATGACGCCCGCGAGGACGACCGCGTTGACGTTGATCAGGTTCTTGCGCTCCATTTTTTTCTCCTTGTTCGGGTCCGGTTCGGCCCCGACAGCTGTCGGGGCCACTTACGAAAGCTCCAGAAAAAGTTTGCGTTCCCACATGGGATTCTAGCTTGCGCTAGAAGGCCTCCGACATCTGTCGGAAGCACACGCATTCTTCTCTGGCTTTTCTCCTCTGACTGCCTAAATTGACAACTTTTCCCATTGTCATTCTGAACGCAGTGAAGAATCCCGTTATTTTTTAGATGCTTGGGATCCTTCGTCCCGCTTGCACGGGACTCAGGATGACATTCGGCAACGGTCCGCTTAAGAAGTCAGAGGATTTTGCTTGTATTTTAAGGTGCTTTTCGCTACGCATTTTCCTGCGCACACTTTTCCAGCGTAACGCTATAATATATCACATTTTTAAGAGTTTGTCAAGGGTTGGGGGGGTCAAAATTTTGACCCCCCCAACGACTTTTTGCCGCCATTCCCAACGGTCTTTTGGGCAATTTTTCCAAACAAAAAACCGGCTCATGAGTGGAGTGGTCAGAACGAGCCGGCGGGATTTTGCGAAATTAGTTTTAATGTAACGCTTCAAGCAGTTGCTCTGGCGTGATGCCAGCTTGTTTTAAAATACCAAACAAAAGTCCGCGTTTAATATCCTGCGCATGAATAGGCACGACTGTGATGCGTCTAGTCTCGGGGTGACGCATAATTGCATGACTGCCAGTTTGCCGTCGCATAACAAAACCAAGCCGCGTGAGCGCCCGAATTAGTTCTTGTGGCTTGAGTTGGGGTAAGTGCTCTTGCACACGATTAAGTTCTTACGGGAACGGCGACAGTTGCGGCAATGTGTTCTTCGTGTTCAACAGGAATCTCGTCGCCATCTTCTTTAAGAACTTCTATGTATCCGCCAATCGCGTCTTTTATATTGGTCTTGGCCTCTTCAAAGGTTTCTCCTTGGCTAAGACAGCCGGGCATGGATGGCACATAAGCAATATAGCCGCCTTCAGACGCTTTTTCAAAAATAACAGTGTAGGTCAATATTTTTGTAGTTTTCATATAGGTTAGTATAAAGCAAATTGTATCATTTTGTCAAAAATCTTACAAAAAAAGAATACCGGCCCGTGAGAGGTTTCTCACGAGCCGGTGGACAGAACGTCCAAGCGATCCCTGGTAGGTACGAACTTGTCCGTTTCTGGTCTGGGATCAGGTACCAGTTGCGGGGGCGCGCGGAGTGGAGCGCGACTACTCGGCGACGGGGGGCTCGGACGCCGGGGCGGCCTGCGCGGGCTCCTCCGGCCAGTTGGCCGGGATCGTGCCCGCCGCCTTCAACTCGGCGACCACCTCGGCCGCGAGCTGGCCGTTGTAGTGGCCGCCCAGGCCCAGGGCCACCTTGAGCGCCGCGAGGTCCAGCCCGCCCTTCTTGCCGTTCTTGCGCGGCGCGGGGGCGGGGGGCGCCTCGGGCGCGGAGTCGGCCGGGGCGGCATCGGCGGGGGCCGGCGCCGTGGCCTCGGACTCGTCGGCCGACAGGTCGTCGGCCGTGGCCAGCGCGCCGGAGACGAACAGCCCGGCCACGATCCAGGCGATCTCGCGCGCCACCGGGTCCTTGACCTTGACCCCGGGGTAGCCGATGCGGCTGAAGGCGGCCTTGACCATGTTGGTGGTCTGACCGAGCCGCTCGACCAGCTCGCCGACGGTGACCTGCTCGGGCATGTCGCCCTGGCTCTTGCGGCCCGCGGCCAGGTAGCGCTTGCGCGCGTCCTCGCGCTTGCGCACGAGGAGCATGCGCTCCGCCGCCTCCTCGATAAGAGCGTATTCGAAGTTGAAGTCCTGGAGGACGGCCGCCGCCGCCGGCGAGCCGGTGAGCTGCTTGAACTCTGCGGCCTTCATGTCGGGGTGCTCGGTCATGGCGAGCTCCCTGCGCCGGGCCGCGATCTCGGCCTTGGTCGCCATCGGCGAGAGGGCCAGGATCTCGCAGGCGTCGTAGAGCCGCCCGGCGTAGTAGAAGCCGTAGTTGTCCACGGCCTCGAGGGTCGCTCCGACGGTCTCGGCCAGACGGATGAGGCCGGTCTGCGTCGTGTCGGCTACATCCGTTTCCGGCGGGATCATGCAGTGAGCCACGAAGCAATTCAGCCGCTCGACCACGAGCACGCGCACGGGCCCGGTGGGCATCTCGAGACCCGCCGCCACCACGATGATCTTGCCGTTGGGGCCGAAAGCGTACTGGCCCTTGTCCGGTTCGTGGCGGTTCACTCGGAAGACCACGTTGTCGAGAATGTTGCAGCCCACGCTGGCCCACTCGCCGGTTCGCGACGCGGCACGCAGACTCACCGGGATGGCGAAGGCGCGCCGAATCACGACCTTCTTGCCCTTCTCCTCGACCTCGCGCTGCCGGATGATGACGTAGCAGCGGATCGCCCGACCGGACCGGGGCTTGAAGCGTGCCACCACCGGGTAGACGTCGATGGCCTCGCCACCGGCGTCGATGATGGACACGATCTGGGTCTTGCCGGTCCGTCCGAGCACGCGCTCGCCGAAGGTCATGTCCATGACCTGGACCTTGTGCGCGTCGAACTCGTCGGCCTGCATGACCTCCCGGAAGACCCGAATGGGGTCGATGCCGGCGGGCTTCTCCGCCGACTTGCCCTTGCGGGCATTGTCCTTGGGCTCCATGATGTCTCTCTTTCTGGGGCAACACCCCGTGTGAAGTGGTCTAGCCCGGGCATGGAGTACCCGAGCTGACCTGGTTAGTGAGCGCGGCCCGACCCATTCGGGCTTGGCGCTCGGTGAAAACCGCCTTGCGGCGGGGGAACGATGGATGATGGATAATCCCGTCATCCTGACGGGATTGTTGTTTTGTCTAATGTCATCCTGAGCGTAGCGAAGGATCTCGAGCCTACAAAAACAACTGGATTCTTCACTGCGTTCAGAATGACAAATGACAAAGTCAGAATGACAAGGGACAGCAATCCATCATTTTTAGGGTAAGTTTGTTTATACCATAAAATGAGGGGCTTGTCAAGGTTGGAATTTTGTGTTAGGATAAGGTGTCACAATTGGCGTAGCCGTGCGCCAAGAGTGCGGTCATTGAACAAACACACGGCGATGTTACAGTGAGGTGCAAAGATGCACGCGCGACAGGCGGAAAGTATGATCACCCTCAGGTACTGCCTCTACGACTTCGAGCTCCTGCTCGCGGACGGCGAGGGGATCTGGGAGGTGCCCTCGGCCTTCCAACTGGAGATGTACCACGCGAAGGGTGAGGGCGAGGAGGCGATCTACTTCTGCGCGGTGGAGAAGTGCGAGGGGACGGGGAAGACCGGCGACGGCATGGCCACGCTCGGCCGGTTCGTGTTCTGCCACCGCCACGCCCGGAAGATGCTCGGCATCATCCGGCACGAGCTGGGCGTGGAGCGGGCGCGGTTCTTCCCGCTCGTCTCCACGATCCGCGAGGCCGCGAAGCGCGACGGTGAGCGCCCGGAGCGGGTGGACACCGCGAGGGCGCACATGGCCTCGGAGACGGAACGGCTGGAGGCCCTGCAGGTCGCCCGCCGCGCCCGTCGTAAGGGCCTCACGATCGTGAAGCCGTCCGAGCCGCCGATCGCCGCCGCCAAGGGCACGTTGGCCGACCAGGTCGTGCCCTTCCCCGGCGACAGCGTGGACGACGAGGACGACGAGGACGCGGAGTTGGTCGCCATGGCGGCCATGTGGGGCGAGCTGGGCGAGGACCTCGGCGGCGACAGCGGCGGGTTCTTCGACGGCCTGGACGAGGCCGACAAGGGCGAGACTCGCCCCAGCGGCCGTGCGCCGAGCACCCAGCGCCGCATGGCGACCCTGCCGCCGCGGCCGCAGGTCGCCAAGTGCAACACGGCCCCGATGGAGGGCGACCCGTTCGAGGGGCTCAATGCCATCCCGGAGTTCGATCCTGCGCGGTTCACCTCGCCGCGGGACTGCTTCGTGGCTCTGGGCGAGACCAGGGCCTACAAGGAGCTGCTGGAGCTCCACCGCGGCGACAAGGACTCGGTCAGGGCCTGCCCCCTGCACGGTCCGAAGTTCAGGCGGCTCGGCTGGTACCGCGCCCAGGTGCTCCAGCGCGGGACGGCGCTCGGCGTGGACTGGTCCGCGCCGCGGGAAAAGAAGGGCGACGAGACCGCCGCCCCGTCGCGGCCCCCCTCCGAGGACCAGCTCATGTGCACGGACTGCCGTCGCCACTTCACGCTCCTGTTCGACCGGGAGAGTGGCCACCCTGTCCACGACACCGGCAGCGTGAACGTCTGCGGAGCCTGCCGGAAGAGGCACAAGAACCGCACCCGGCGTGACGAGGCCGAGAGGGCCCGGCGCGAGCGGGCGCTCCTGGAGAGCCAGCGCGCCAAGGACAAGGGCTGCGGCAAGAAGGGCGGCGGCGGCAAGAAGAAGGGCGGCCGCAAGGGGGGCGGCAAGTAGAGTAGTCTGTTCATTCTCTATCGGGGGGTGTGCGGGGACGCGAGTCTCTGCCCACCCCCTTGTTTTTTTTGACTTTTGTCGGATTTTGTGGTATCCTAAAAAATAAGGGATCGTTGTCGAATGTCATTCTGAGCGAAACGAAGAATCCCGTGGAAAAGGAACGGGATCCTTCACTACGCTACACTCCGTTCAGGATGACAATGAAAAAATTGTATTCGTTCTAATAAGGTTTATTCTATTTGTGCAATTTTATGGCTGAGCCGCCAACAAGAGATGGAGAAGAACACCAAACACAGCAAGAAGCTCGAGCGCAAGCCGGAGAAACACTTGATGCTCAAAACGTTTTTAATAATGTGATAGCCGCAAGAGCAGTGCCAGGCGTTACAGTTGAGCAGGCGCTTCAAGCAATAAATTTTGCACGGCTAAGTGATCTTGAAAAAGCCTGGATTCAGCGCCAACTTAAAGCCCAGCGCATTGAATTACCAGAAGCTTTTAGGGTTGATGAAAGTGTGCTCGATCGAGCGCTAGAAGCTCAACGTGCGGCAAAGGCCGCGGAACAGGCGGCGCGTGAAGCGCGGGTAGCAAAAGCGCCGGAGATGACTTTGGAAAAAAGAGTTGGGGGTATTGCTACGAGATTAATTTTGCCGGAGTTTGAGCGTAAGAAAAGAGATGAAAAATCTTTTTCCATTGAGGCAGTTATCGCACGCTATCGCGCCCCAGCTGGGTCGCTAGATGATGCTGGGGTAGAAATGTTAAAAGCCAAACTAACTGAACTAGGCATTGAGGATTTGAAAGAAGAAGGCGCGGAAGAAGCGCCCGCCGGCGTTGCGGCAGGCGCGGCTCCGGCAGAGGCTGGGCCTGCGGCCGGGCCGATTGTGGGCAGACCGCCCGAGGCGGACGAACGCGAGGCGCGCAAGAGAAAAGAATTTCGGAGATTTGAATATCAAGGCGGAATGCTTATAGTAGAGGTTTTTAATTACGAAGGTGAAGAGGAAGAGCGTCAAGAGTCGGCGCGAGGCATGGGCTTGCCCGGATGGTTTGAAGAGATCGCTGGAGATCCCGACAAAGTGCGACGGTGTTTAGACGCGCTGGGTGAGTTGTATCGCAATCTTCATCCCAAAAATGTCAGGGTTGTGCCTTCGCGCGCCAAGCGGAACGGTCCGATTACTGGTTTTCGTGTACAATTTATCGGCGCTGGAGAAGCCAGGCCAATGCCCGAGGCTCCTGCAGATATACTGGTAAGAGTGAATGAGGCAGATGGCAGCGGTAAAAAGTATTACGAGGCCGAAGGTTATGATGTTTGGAAAGATAAGGAGAAACAGTTGATTATTAGAAAATATAGGGAGGAAAAGATTGAGGCGTTGCGGCAGGAATTATTAGGGACGGCTGCCCCGCCAGTGCGGGGTGCGGCACCGGCTAGGCCGGCCGAGGCTGGACCTGTGGCAGGTGCTCCGGCGCCTGCACGTGCCGAAGCCGCGCCAGTAACGCCAGCGGCGATTCCTCCGCCTGAAGCTGGACCTGCTGCACCGCCACGCGTGGAAGCTCTGCCGGTTGCGCCACCCGTTGCTGGGGCTCCACCACCTCCGGAAGCTGCACCTGCTCCAGCACCGGCTCCAGAGCGTCCGCCTGCGCCGCCTTTGACTCCAGATCAAATGGATTTGAAAAATGCAGCGATAAGAGCATGGAACGAGTTGCAACTGGCGCGCGCGGAACTGCGCCAAGCCGAGCAGGCTTTTAAAGGTTATGATTCTTGGTTTAACCGCACTTTTCGTTTAAACATCCATGATAATTTGCGCTGGAAAGCGCGGGATGTACAACAGGAGGTAGAGGCAAAACAAGCGGTGTATGAGCGAGCTTTAGGCGAGGCGGCCCATGCTTTCGTTGTAGATCGTAGAATTTTACAGCGGGATATTGAAGCAGGAGAAGCCGCGCCAGCTAGACCTGAAGCCGCGCCGCCAGCCGCGCTTGCTCCCGAGCGCCCGCCCGGAATTATTTCACCTCCGCCAGAGCGCAGAGAAGGCGAGCCAGAAGGAGAATATTTAACCCGCTGGGAGCGGTGGAAAGATGCGGCAAAGAGTGTGCCCCTAGGAATGGGAAAACTAGCTTGGGGCGTGGCCAGCACTTTATTGGGAGTAAGATTAGCCCAAAGTGGAATTCAGTATTGGAGCGGTCGTCGGGCTCTGAAAAAAGAAGCTACAGCCATTGCGCCTTTAGTACAGGAATTAGAGCGGGCTTCACTTGCCTCTGTGTCTGCCGAGGCAGAAGGGGTAACTCGTCGCGCGGCAGACATTCAAGCCAAAGCCGGCGCTATAAACGCGCATATTACGCAACTGGTGCGTGACGGAAAAATGAGCGACGCAGAGGGCCGCTTGTTTGCAGAGCGCCTGAATAAAACTTTGCAAGAGCGGGCGCGGCGAGAAGAAGGCACACGGCAAGAGCTTAACCAAGAAGTGGCGCAGATTTTGGGTGATTATTTCAAGAGAAAAGTAACTGGCGGAGAAGTTACCCGCCAAGCCATGAATACCGGCTTACTGCTTTCCGGATTTCAATTTGCCCGCGCAGTAACTTATGCGGGTTTAACAGCATTACAGCGGGCCACTCGCGCTCGGGTTCAATATGAACGCGGTCTTGAAACGGCACGGCTCGCTACGGGCGGGGAAGCGCGCCAGCCGGGTTTTTGGGATAGAGGAGCCAATAGATTTGTTATAAGGGATATTACCAAGCGAGCGATCAGCGATTATTTACGCGGGATAAGCGGCGTAGTTTCTGATTTATTTTCAGGCCGACGAGTTTCTAAAACTGAATGGGCGCAAAGAAAAATGTCTTTTGGCAAGGCCTTGGGTACAACCATGATTTTTGCTGGGTTGGCCAGTTTAACGCACGCGGAAATCAGTGAGTCTGGTTTTAGTCCGCAAGCGCAAATTGACCGAGTTTTGGACGCTATGGAAAAACAGGGTGTTGCCGCAACCATTGGTAATAATTATTTGCATAATATTGAGCAGTTGTCTTTTGGCCTGATTCGCTTTGGACACGGTGGCGCTTTAGCTGTGGCCGAGCATCCGGATCAGGGTTTAGCCAAACCTGCGCACGCGGCCGAGGCGCCGCCGGTTACGCCGGAAACAGTTGAAACCGATTTTTTCAAAGCTCATCCCGAGTACCAGCGTCTTGAAGCGCAAGGGTTGATTGATGTAAAGGGTCATGCGGACGGGCATGTAAGTGTGGAGATAAAATTGGGAGTGCACGAAGGCGGATATCGCTACGCGCAGCAAGCTCTGCGCGATTTAACCGTGCAAGAATTGCCTATCCACGGGGATAAATTTACCACTTTAGATGCGACGCATGTGGAAAATACCTTGGCTAATTTGAATTTACTGTTGAAAGGCAAAGATTTGCGCTTTTTTGACGCGGATCAGCTTGATGGCGTTGCGCATGTGGCGGCGGGCAAGTTGATTATTGATGACTACGCGAAGTTTCATGCGCTGATGCAGGAAACACTGCTTAAGCATTCTGGCACAATAATCACCGCAGAAAATTTAGGCCGCCACGTTGAGGCCGTAGCCACAGTGGATAATACCTCGGACGCGCATTGGCAGCATGATTTGGATATGAAGACCGGAGTAGCGGAGGAGGGCGTCGCGGGCCATGTGGCGGAACACCTGGATCACAAATTTATTCATCAGGCCGAAATTCAAGTTGCGGAGCATAGTATAGCGGATTTGGGCATTGAAGGTGCGCGAGTGGATGCGGCGCACGTTATAGATGAAGATAGTTTTCAAATTCAGGTTGGCGGGCAGACAATCTATGTTGAGGCTGGACAAGCCGTGGCAATTAGCGGAACCGGATATCATGATGCTCTAAGTGCTCCAGTGGCGCTAGACAATGCTTATGCCGGAGCGTCTTTAACAGAGGCGCTGGACAGGGCACAGCAGGCGCATGCGGCGCCCGTGGCTAAGGTTGCGGAGGGTTTATCATTGGCGGATTTGAATCGAGAGCTTACTCAATTGGAACAACCCTTCCAAGGCGCGGGATTAAAATGGGTGAGCGTTTTACCATCAGAAGGTCACGACAATTTTATGCTCCGCTTTAGGGATCAGTACGGAGATTTCCATAAAGTACTCATTAATGCCCAAGAAGGAAAAATCACTAGCGTTGATGGTAAAGAATTGTCTGCCGCTGTTGATCTCCAAAGTTATGCCCGATCTTTGACTGAAGGCTTAAAGCCCCATAGTCTAGTAGACCTGTTAAACCGCGATATTAGGCATGGCGGCATTGTAGACAATGACGGAGATGTGCATTTTGGGCGGGTACGATTTGAGCAGTCCTGGCTGCGCGAGGCATCCAGTCAGCATGTTGATGCATTTGTGGGCAAACATGAATGGGGAGTAATCGTGGGAGCAAAAGCTGAAGCGTATCAAGCTTTAGCCAATCATCTGCGCGATCATCCCGACTCAAATGCCACGAGTGTTGGCGATTATCTATTCAGGCGCGCGGCTGATTTGATGGAAAAGGGCATCGCGCCGGCAGTGCGAGAGGGAATTAGGTGAACATAAAAAGAGAACGCCTCTAATTTTGCAGCAAAATTTAGAAGTGTTCTCTTTTTACAGTCGCGCAATCAGGCGCCTTTATCAGTAATCCGCGGTTGCTCTTCCAGTTTGAGCATTTTAATTTTTTCCTCGTGATATTTGCGGTCTCCTTCCACGAGCTCCATGATTTTGCGCGCGGCCTCATTGGGATTGGGAATGTTGTCAAAATGAAATTCGCCATGTTCCAGCCCGGCAGTTTCCACATGTAAATCGCCATAATGAAAAAGCATCTGAATAGGCCCTTTAACTACAGTGCGCACATCTTGGACTTGATAAAGCCGGGCTTGAGCCACAGTGCGGTGAAAAAGGCCGCGTTGCACAATGGCAATGACCCGCTCATTAGTAACAATCCAGACATCCAGAAAGAAATCCGTGAAGTTTGTAAAAAATAAAAGCAGGGCAAAAAGATACCACGCGCTTCCGCCCAAGATAAAAATCATGGGAAGCCATTGTGTGGCCAAAAGTGTCGGTTCAAATTTTTGGATAAGGAAATAGCCGGCAATCGGAAGCGCGCCGAGGAATACAAACAGGGCTACTTGCGGCACAAAAGTAACCCAATCGCGCTTTAAGATAAGCACGATTTTTTCGTATTCTTTGGGAGTGGGTAAAAGGCGCTGGAAAATTTTAGCGATGTTCATCCCGTTAGAAGCAGGTCGCGGTCGTGCTACCCTGCTGGTTAATGTTTATGCAATACGTCGTGTGTTTTTTATATGATAGTTTTTTGGATAACGCGACCGCGGCTTCTAACGGGATTCATAGCGAGTCGGGGAGCGATAGGTCCGGGCGGCCAAGTGTAAAAATAGGCTGGCTCCAATCAAACTGCGGGAGCTGCTGCAGTGTCCAAAAGATTATAATGATAACAATGCCGTAGTATAAGAAAGAAAATAACGCCGATTGAAAAGTCCAGAATCCATAATGCAGGATGTGGTAGAGATTAAAAAGCGAGAATAAAACCGTAACGCCGACAAAAATCGCCCAGAGGATTAAAATTGACCAGAGAGGAATAATCATATCAAAACGCCGGGCTTTTTAACACCTAGATGTTCGTAGGCTTTGGTTGTGGCGACGCGTCCCCGCGTCGTGCGATCTAAAAATCCGAGTTGCAAAAGATATGGTTCATAAATCTCTTCAATGGTGGCTTCTTCTTCGGCCGTGGCCGCGGCAAGGGTATTTAATCCGACCGGGCCGCCGTTAAATTTTTCAATAATGGTAGTAAGCAAGCGGCGATCAATCTCATCAAGGCCGTGCAAATCAACATTAAGATATCCCAGAGCTTCGAGCGCAAGATCGCGGGTGATCAATGCGGTTGTGACTAAGTCACTAGGCGCTTGTGACTTAGTCACGGGCGATCTCACCTGCGCAAAGTCGCGCACGCGCCGCAAAAGCCGGTTAGCTACGCGCGGAGTGCGGCGGCTACGGCTGGCAATTGCTTTCAGGGATTCTGGTTCAGCTTTAACATTCAAGAGTTTTGCGCTGCGGTCAAGGATTTTTTCAATATCCTCTTCAGTATAAAAATTCAAATGATAAGTTGCGCCAAAGCGGTCGCGCAAAGGTGAAGAGAGCAGGGACATGCGGGTTGTGGCTCCAATTAAGGTAAAACGGGGGAGATCCAAACGCAGGGTGCGCGCGGCCGGGCCCTTGCCAACAATAAGATCAAGCGCGTATTCTTCCATGGCCGAGTACAGCACTTCTTCCACAGATTTATTTAGACGATGAATTTCATCAATAAACAAAACGTCATTGTGCGCGAGATTGGTTAAAATTGCCGCAAGATCGCCCACCCGCTCAATCGTCGGCCCGGCTGTCGTGCGGATAGCAGAATTCATTTCCGCGGCAATGATATGGGCGAGCGTGGTTTTTCCGAGTCCCGGATTGCCGTAAAGCAAAACATGCTCGATCGGTTCTTTGCGCTGTTTAGCCGCGCCCATTAAGATATTAAGATTCTCCTTGATCTCGCGCTGTCCGACAAATTCGTGAATTGTGCGCGGACGCAAAGTATAGTCCAGAACTTGATCATCTTTTACTTCGGCAGTTGGAGCGATAATACGTTCTTCCATAGCTTGATGTAAATGCCCGGGGAGGGATTCGAACCCTCAACCCTGTTAAGGGCACGGATTTTAAGTCCGCTGTGTAAACCATTCCACCACCCGGGCGCATTTTCTGTAGACAAGTCTTGTGTTCAAATCTTAACACAGCTTATTCAGGCTTGTAAAATGAGCTGGGCCTTTTTAACACAATCGCGGGCAGTCTCTTCGGGGATGTTGGATTTTTGGGCCACAAGACTCGGATCCGCCGTGGCTAAGTCATGGAGGAGCACAAAACCACCATCAATCAGACTCTTTTCAGTATTATGTTCTAGCTGCGGCAAAAGAGTGATGGGATACAAGCCTTTGTCATCAATCCAAGCCGGCAAAGGCCGCTCTTTGGGATGATTCCAAGAAAGCATTACCATGTTTTTGCAGTGTCCGTATTGGATTGAGTCATGCGAAAAGCGGGAGTTCGTAACAATCCAGCACTCCTCAATATGCGGACACTTGCCAATTGCCGAGCCATCTACCAGATCCAAAAATCGCGCCCAAGTGGACATTGTATCTTTGATGCTGATGAATATTCCGATCTCGTGCCGGAGTTTGCATTCAATCATCGCCGCACGCCCATCTTTAACGGCCAGCACATCAACCTCATGGGTCGTGCAGGCGCCTTGCAGGATCGGTGGAAGTTCCGTATTATATCCGTACGCCGCGAGCACTCGCGCGATATATTTTTCAAAATCGTATCCCAATGGCCCAAGTTTAATAATGGCGTCCTTAAGATTCAACCGCGCCGCCACCGGAGGATGCTCTTTGGAAATTATACCCTGCACTATCTCGTAAATTTCCTTGGTCGTCATGCCGTCTTTTGCTTGCTGTTTCACCTCTTGGCCCACCACTTCGCATAGTTGTGCCGATGCCCCCGCGCGCCTGCAAGCGTGTTTCACTTTTTCAATATTAAGCAGCTCCTTTTGGCCGGTTGATTTGGTAATGGTAATAGGCATATAAGCTTCAGTGATAGCCCTCTCTTAAGATTAAGAGAGGGTGGGGTGAGTTATGAGTGGCTCGAGGAATTTAAAATTACTTTTTCTTTAATCCTTTCAATGTTTTTAAGAATTTTTCGCACGGCAAGGTATTTAGCACATCCTTTGCCGTGGCCCAACCTCGCCGCGCTTGTGCGACTCCTAAATCCAAAAACTTAAAATGCAAAGTGGAATGGGCATCCGAGTTTATTATAAGTTTCACGCCCGCCTCAATGGCTTTGCGAATGTGCGCGTCTTTTAAATCAAGGCGATCCGGATAAGCATTGGCCTCAAGTGCGACTCCATAAAGGCTGGCGGCGCGGACGATTTTATCTATGTTTACGGCATACGGTTCGCGTTTTTGAATTACGCGTCCAGTGGGATGAAAAAGGATATTTACGAGTGGGTGTTTTATGGCGCGGATAATGCGCTCGGTTTGGTCCTGTTCTGATAGTGTGAAGTGTGAATGCACTGCCACGCAAATGATGTCCAATTTGCGCAGTGCCTCATCGGCAATATCAAGTTTTCCATCTTTAAACACATTGACCTCCGCGCTTTTAAGAATCTGGAATCTGGAACCATTAATATGAAATCTGGCGTTGATTTTATTAATTTCACGCGCCTGTCGTGCCAGTCCTTTTTCATCCAATCCTCCGGTCATAGCCAGCGCGCGCGTATGATCCGTAATGGCTATATATTCCAGTCCGGCATCCGCCGCGGCCTGCGCCATAACCTCAATTGTATCATGCCCATCAGTCCAATTTGTTTGCACTTGTAAATCGCCGCGGATTGATCCGTAGGATATTAAATCTGGTAATCCACCGCGGGCTTGCCCGCCTAACTTTTTCCTTTGCTGAAGGAAATTTTGGCGGGCCGCTTCAATCTCGCCCGATGCCGTGCGCAACTCTGGCGGAATCAAAACCAGTCCCAGCGCGTTATACACTTCTTTTTCTGTTTTTCCAGCAATCCTCACCCATTTTTCATTTTTCATTTTCAATTTTATATTCTTAAACACCCCATACTCATTGAGTTTTAATCCTTTAGCAATAGCGATTTTGCGCGTTAAAACATTATGATCCTTTGAACCAGTAAAATATTGCAATGCCGCGCCATAAAATTTTTCCGGCAGTACGCGTACATCCGCTTGAATCCCGGTACTTAAGCGCACCATAGATTTAGTTTTGCCATGGGCCAGCACTTCCGCTACCTCTGGCATGTTTACAAAAGTTTCCATGACCCTTTTTGTGACCTGGTCACGTGATATTGGTTTCACACTTACCAAAATGTCAATATCGCCGATGGTTTCTTGTCTGCGGCGGTATGAACCGGCTGTGGTAACCTGTCCGACTCCGGGCATTTGTTTTAAACGTTCCTCAATTGTGTGTACGAGCTGGTCAATATAACCGAGTAAAAATCGGCCCGTAGATTTTTTAAGAAATTCAATACCGCGCACAATTTTTTCTTCGCTTTTTTCGCCAAAGTGCGAGAGAGCGCGGATTTTATGAGTCTTAGCCGCACGTTCTAGATCCGCAAGATTTTTAATGCGCAGTTTTTCGTAAAGGGTTTTAATTGATTTTGGTCCCAAGCCTTCAATACCAGTAAGCTCGTCCAGTTTGACCGGAATCTTTTTCTTTAAACGTTTGTATTCCGGAAAAGTTCCTTTTTTAAGAAGCAGTTCAATATGGGCTGCAAGGCCTTCGCCAACATTGGGAATACTGCGCAGCGCTTCTGCGCCGCCCTCTTGGTATAAATCAGCCACCTCGCGATCAAGAGCCTCAATGCTTAAGGCGACTTTTTCATACGCGCGCGGCTTAAACGGCACGCCTTCCATGTCATAATAGGTGGCCACCTCATTAAGCACGCGGGCAATATCGTGATTGGATAGCGTTCGAGTAGGCATAATAATGATTAACTCCATCATATCAAAAAATCCGCTGTTTTGCACGGCTCGCGTTTGTGTTAAAATGGGTGAGTGAGAAGCTTAAAGATATGCAATACAATAAACTCGTGCGCGATAAAATCCCTGCAATCATAACAAAGCAAGGCCTGACGCCGATAACGCATGTGGCCGACGCGGAAGAATATTACCAAAAGTTAAAGGAAAAACTTCAGGAAGAAGTGGAGGAATTTTTAAAAGAAAGTAACGAAGAAGAGCTAGCGGATATTTTAGAGGTAATTTACTCTATTTGCGAGTTTAAAGAGATTGATAAGGCGAATTTGGAATCCAGGAGACTAAATAAGGCAGAGAAGCGCGGCGGATTTAGGGAAAGAGTTATACTTGAGGAAACGCGGTAATGGCCCCCGTGATGCGTTAGCAATATAAGGTCAGCTTCGTTTATCCACACGCAAATACAGGACAGTCGTGCTAAAATATATATTAGCTTATGTCTGTAAAATCATCAGATCCATCTGCCGCCGGTGCGCAGGGCAATCAACACGAGACCGTGTCAGAGGTTTCAGCAAGGCGGGCTCGCCATAAAATTATCCGTTCGGTTGAAGCTCGTTTGAATAAACGGCGTGCTTTGAGCGAAAAATTTGCCGATGCGCTGGTAAGTATGCTGGGAAACATCAAGGCGATTGTAGCGCATGCTGTGATTTTCATATTTTGGATCGCCATAAATACCGGCCTTGTCTTGGGGATCAAACCCTTTGATCCGTTTCCTTTTAATTTTCTAACGATGATAGTCTCGCTCGAGGCTATTTTCCTTTCGATTTTTGTTTTGATCAGCCAAAACCGCGAATCAAAAATCAGCGATCTGCGTGAAGAAATAGATATTCAGGTTAATATGATTGCTGAACAAGAGATCACTAAAATTATTCATTTACTCGCTTCCTTGATGAAGCATTTGAAGGTTCCGTATGAACAAGACCCCGAGCTAAAGCGTATGATGCAGCCTTTAAATACGGATGAAATTGAAAAAGAACTTGAACGTCAGCTTAATCTGCCGCATCTATAGTGTTTTTGGTGTTCCAATTGACAACATGTATATCAAAAACTGCCTACCAAAAGGCAGCCAGTCTTTGAAATGCGGGTAGGCGGAATCGAACCGCCGACTCCTGCTTGGCAAGCAAACGTTTTACCACTAAACTATACCCGCTCTAATACTGCTCTTCGTAATTCTTTCTGCATCAGATTAATCCACACTAAAATTTTTTCTTTCAATTCTCTATTACTTACATAGATCATGCAAATTCCATTTGGAGAACTTCTCTTTTTTGTACGTCCCTGAATGTACTGTGTTTTATAAAACTGCGATAGATGAATAGATGTTACATTACTCCAAAATTTTTTGCAAGTCAACGTATTCTGCAGCGTAAAATGACACCGTGAGCCTATTGATTCTGCAATGGGAAAATGACACCGAAAATAACTTGAAAAATCTGATAAAATGAAGGAAT
>Ga0075994_101_pt1 | contig 34137 bp, 48 predicted proteins | sample RifGroA2_FD_68040 | JGI IMG/M metagenome (GOLD analysis project Ga0075994, IMG submission 68040) | Parcubacteria (Magasanikbacteria) bacterium GW2011_GWA2_50_22 | reverse complement strand
CACAACTGGCCATTCTCTTTCCCGACCGGTTAAAACTTTCTTAAAACAAAAAACCGTGCTTATGCACAGCTCATTTACACAAAAGTATTGACACACTCATGACTTCCTCCGATTGCGGCAGGCGTGCCGCAAGGCAGTGGCCGAGTTTATCTCGGCGTGCAGGCAGTCAACCAAACTGGCTAGCTATCTGCATGCCGAGAGGCATGTAAAGAACAATCGTAATATATCGCGAAACAGAGAATTATATCATATTTTTGGTCTTAAGTCAAGGGGGGATACATTCTATAGCGTAATTTGGCTAAAATTAGCCAAAAGCTATGCCAACCAGGCTTGGTAATTATGCCAATCGGCCACTGGCAGACCCGTGTAATAGCGCACGTGCCGGAGCAGGTTGGCGTGCGAAGTAATGGCTTGGGGAGGAGAAAAACCAAGGTAACCGACTAATTCAGCAACAAAATGATCCAGAGATTCTTTGGCCGGCGAAGTAGAGTTTAAAAAATCCAAAAAATCAGTGATGAGCTTAAAAACCCGCTCATCTTTTTCCTGGCCGGTGATGAGAGTATTCACGACAGCGAGAGCGCTCTCGGCAATCAAAACGCGATCCAGATGGGCGCGAACGGCCGCGTAGTTCTTCGCAATTTCTACCGCGCCCGCATAACGCGCTCCCTTGCCCGGAATAATTTCAACCTCCAATAAAGAAAGCGGCTCCAGCGCGGCGCTATTTTTAGCAGTGATTTTTTTCACGCCGCGCGCCACGGCTTCAATCTTCCCCTGCTCTTTGGTGTAGAAAGTGATGAGCTGGTCATATTCCCGCCAATCGCGACGGGTCAAAGTGATCGCGAGCATAGTACTGTCATTCTGAGTGAAACGAAGAATCTCTGTCCCAATCGCCAAACGGACAGGGATCCTCCCCCGCCCTCCGGCGGGTCAGGATGACAATTTTTTCCTTTCCAGATATCCCTCCAGTATCACCATCGCCGCCTTTTCGTCGCGGCTGGACTCTCCTCCCATCGCGTCCGCCTGCCCGGAAGAAAACCGTTCGTCAAAAAATTCCACCGGCTGAGTGATATATTTTTGTAATTCAAACACAAATTTTTGGACGCGCTCGGTATTTTTATTTTCAGAGCTATTCAAGCTCACCGGAAAACCTACCACCACCAGATCAATTTTTTCTTTTTTTAAGAGCGCGGCTATTGCCCGCACTTTCTGCGGCAGAGTGTCTTCTCCAATCAGGCCATAAGGCAACACGACGCCAAGCGTGGTGTCCGACCAAGCCAAACCGAGACGTTTCGTGCCGAAGTCAATGGCCAATATATTCATATAAGCAACTTAAGCAGAGTAAACAACTTAAGCAGATTGAGTAGGAAGCTCGCCATTTGCTTACCTTGCTTACTCTGCTTACCTTGCCTAAGCTGCTTCTTGCGGTCGTCTTGTGGCCACGACATTTCCATCTTCCGTGATAATAACCGTGTGTTCAAAGTGCGCGGAGAGCGAATTATCAGCCATTTTGATGGTCCAACCATCGGGCATAGTGGCCACTCGCCAGCCGCCGAGCGCGATCATCGGCTCAATGGCAATAACCATACCGGGCCGAAGCAGAGTGCCCTCCAACGCCTGGTCGTAATAGTTCGGAATCATCGGCTCCTCATGCACCATATGCCCCACGCCGTGGCCCACCAAATCGCGCACCACGCCATATTTACCCTGCGATTTCACATAGTTTTCTACCGCGCGGCCGATTGAGGCGATGCTATTGCCGGGCTCGGCCGCCTTGATGCCTTCCTCCAGAGCGGCGGCTGTGACGGCTAATAATTTTTTGGCAGCTTCCGGAATAGCGCCGACGGCAACCGTCACGGCGGTGTCGCTAAAAACACCCTTCGGCTTTTGATTTTTATCCGCCAGCCGACGGACGGACTTTTTACTTTCATAAGGCCATTCCATGCCAATGTCTAAACTGACAATATCCCCATCTTTCAAAAATGTTTCCTTGCGCGGAATGCCGTGCACCAGTTCGCTATTGAGAGACACGCAAACAGTCGCCGGAAACGGCCGGCCGGCCGAAGCCGGTTTATAACCTTTGAATGCCGGCCGGCCGCCGGACTCTCGGATAAGTTTCTCGGCCAGCTGATCAATTTCCCAGACAGACGCGCCGGGCACGCATTTTTTGGCCAACGTTTCTAAAATGGCGCCAATAAGGGCGCAATTTTGTTTAATTTTTTCAATATCTTGCTGTGTCTTGATGAGCATAGAATACTAGCCGTGTAATATTTTTTGAACATCTTCATCCACTTTTTGAATTGTCTGCCTGCCGTCTACCGATTTTAGCGCTCCCAAAGCCTTATAAAATTCTTTTATGGGCTTGAGCGGCACATTCCCCTGCTCACGCACTCTTTTCTCCACCACTGCGCGGTCATCATCGGCGCGTGTTACCAGTTCGCCGCCGCACTTGGGGCAAACAAAAAAGGCATTCGCGCCGGCGGTAGCGGGGATAATTTCGCCGCAACGGCTGCACACGCGGCGGCCGGCCAGGCGGATAAATGATTCTTCGTCCGGCAAAGCAATTTCCACTGCCAGCGCTTCATCGGCCATTTTTTTGGCGGTAAAATATTCCTGAAATTTCTGGGCCTGGGAAACCTTTCGGATAGTGCCGTCTAAAACTACCCCCTGCCCGTTTTTGAGATAACGATCAATTTCTTTAAAAACCAAAGAGTAAATAATTTCATCGTCCGCCAGCTGGCCTTGTTTCATTTGTTCCAGCGCGATTTTTTCTTCCGTGGTTAATTTTTTCTTGGTTTGCAGGGCGCGCAAAAGATCCCCGGTGGAAATATGACCGTAATTGTATTTTTCAGCGATTTTTTTGGCTTGCGTGCCTTTGCCTGACCCGGGAGGGCCGAGGAAAATAAGAATTTTTTTCATGATTTTTAAGTTGGGCGTTCTCTCTCCCCTTTTAGGGGAGAGGTGGGGGGTGGGGTTTTACCCGTAAAAGTGTTAAACCCCCTCTTGTGTTCTCCCCCTTATAGGGGGAGAAGTAATTTACATTTTAGCAAAAATGCGGGGAAAAATCAACCCTTTGATAAAATTAAAAAACACCCCAATTGCTTGGAGTGTTTTTAATTTGGTTATCCACCTGCTCGATATGACTACAAATTTTGTAATCATATCGAGTTGGCAGGTGGATGTTGTCCTGACTCTCCGCCGCCCCCACAGATTGACTGGGGGCGGGGCGCGTGGGCCCTTGGCTAGCGGGTCACCGTGGCCGCCGAGATGGGTACAGGGAAGAGAAACTGGCCTCTGTCGATTGCGTCGTCCGCCATCCCAATGGCACAGGTGCCATCGCAGGCACCCTTGTCCTCGTGAGCAACGGGTTCGGCGTAGACGATCGCGTTGTCCTTGGTGAAAACGCGATCGATCTCGTCCACGTGACTCCGGCCATTGCACCCGCAGGAACGCTCCAGAGAAACGATTTCGCCCCTCTGGTCTTTCTCCTCCTTGCTGTCGGTGCTGGTCCTGAAAACAACGAAGATCATCGGAGTCTCCTTTCTTGCTGTTGGGGTTGTTGACGTAACAGCGCCAATCAATCCACCAACGTATATTGGCGAACTAATTAGCGCTGTCTTCATATTGTAAAAGAATAAACAAGTATGCCAAAAAAACACTTTTTTGTCAAGGCCTAAACGCAAAAAATGGCTTACCTAAGCCATTTTGTGATGATATTCGGTGATGGATTCCCGCTTTCGCGGGAATGACAAACGTGCTAAATTCGGTCGTATTCGTGCATGGTCATCTGCGCCTCTATTTGCTTGGCCGTTTCAATGGCAACCGCTACTACGATGAGAAGCGAGGTGCCGCCTATTTGAAAACTGGTGCTGCCAAGCCCGCTTTGGACCAAAAGCGGCAGTATGGCAATGAGACCAAGAAACAGCGCGCCAATTAAGTTGATTCTATTCATGGTTTTTGAGAGATAATTTTCTGTCTCTTTCCCCGGACGAATACCGGGAATAAAGCCGCCCTGCTTCTGGAGATTCTCCGCAATTTTCTGCGGGTGGAAAACAACGGCCGTGTAGAAATAGGTAAAGGCGAAAACTAAAATAAAGTAGGCTGAATTATAAAAGGGTTTGTTCTGGAACAGGCTCAGGGTGCCATTGGCAATATCACGCATCCAGCTGGCATCGGCGTGCACAAAAAACTGGGCAATCATTGAAGGGAACAAAATCAGCGAAACGGCAAAGATAATTGGGATAACCCCGGCCATATTCACGCGAAAAGGCAGGTGGCTCGCGGAGCCGCCGTAAATTTGATTGCCGCGCACCTGTTTGGCGTAGCTGACCGGAATGTTGCGCTGGCCTTCGCTGATGAAAACCACGCCGACAACGGTGAGAACGGCCGCGGCGGCGAAAAGAATGTAAGTATAAAGCTGGGACGGGTCGTAGTTCAAAAACATGGTACGCAGGCCCCCCGGCAAAGCGGAAACGATACCGGCGAAAATGAGGAGAGAGACGCCGTTGCCCACTTTCTTTTCGGAAATTAATTCGCCCATCCAAACTAGAAACATCGTCCCGGCCGTGATGGTGAGCATAATAGTCACTACGCGGAACGGCGTTAAATTGGATAAGACCGGTGCGGCAGACTGGTTGAGCAATTTAATCATGGCGTAGGACTGTAAAATGGCAAGCGGTACCGTGAGCCAGCGCGTATACATATTAATTTTCTGCTGGCCGCTCTCTCCTTCTTTTTGCATCTCCTCCAGCGAGGGCACGATCATGGCCAACAGCTGGAAAATGATGGAGGAAGTGATATAGGGGCCGACGCCGAGCATGATGATAGAAAAATTCTCCATCGTGCCGCCGGAAAAGATATTCAGCAAACCCAAAATTTGGTTGCCTGACAGGTAATTGCGCAAATTGGCGACATTCACTCCGGGCACCGGAATGTGCGCCACCAAACGGAAAATAACGAGCAGAGCCAACACAAACAAAATGTTGTTGCGAACATCTTTAATTGCCCAGATACTCTTGATTTTATCCCACATACTTATTTAATTTCTCCCCCGACGGCTTTAATTTTGTCAGCCGCTCCCTGGGAGCAAGACAAACCAACAATGCTGACTTTTTTCGTGAGGCCGCCGGTGGAAACTACCTTGGCGGCGCGAGCGTTCTTGCTGATAATGTGTTTGGCTTGTAACGCCGACAGATCAACGACCGCGCCGGCATCAAAATTGGTTTCAATTTCGCTTAAGTAGACTTCCGCCGGTTTGACGCGCGGACTTTTGAAACCGCGTAATTTCGGCGTAGACTGGAGCAAAAATTTGAAACCCTTCATCTTCAAACCGCGACTGCCGCCGGAACGAGCCGTTTGACCCTTACCACCACGCGTGGAAGAGGTGCCGTGGCCGGAAGCGTTGCCGCGGCCGACGCGTTTGACGCGATGTTTAGAACCATGCGCTGGTTTGAGAGTGTGAATTGAGAGTGTCATAAAATATAAATTATTCAGCCTTCTTCACGGGAACGCGTTTGAAGCTCTGCAAAGCGTTGAAAGTGGCTTTTACTAAAGAAATTTTATTTTTTGTTTTGCCCAAAATTTTTGACGATACATTCGGAATACCGGCGAGCTCTAACACAACGCGCACCGCGCCGCCGGCGATAATACCGGAACCGCGTGGAGCTGGTTTTAACATAATGCTCGCGGCTTTAAATTTACTGAGCACCAAATGCGGAATAGTGTCTTTAACAATCGGAACTTTAATGATGTGCTTTTTGGCCTGATTCACGGCTTTCTCCACGCCGCCTTGCACATCTTTGCCCTTCGCGACGCCAAAAGCCACTCGGCCTTTGCGGTCGCCAATGATAACACAGGTGCGGAAGCTCATATGCTTACCACCTTCGGTAACGCGAGTAACCCGGGCCAAATCCAAAATGAACTGATCAAATTCAGATTTCTCCTGAGGGCCTCGTCCACCTTTTCTAAAACCTGGTTTATTCATACAAAGATAATTATAGGGCTAAACCGCCGACGCGAGCACCTTCGGCAACAGCCGCCACGCGGCCATGATAACTATATCCGCCACGATCAAACACCACTTTGGTGATACCAAGCGCTTTGGCTTTCTCGGCAAGAGCTACGCCAACGGCATAGGCGGCGGCCACCTTCGTGGTTTGACCTTCGACTGGCTTCACTTTCTTTAAATCGTTGCTCTTCACAAAACAAAGTGTCTTTCCGGCCATGTCATCAATAAGCTGGGCGGTGATAGACTTCAAACCGCGGAAAACTGACAAACGCGGAGTGGCGGCAGTGCCGGAAAGATGCGAGCGCACGCGCGTGTGGCGCACTTGTCGGATATCGTTGTTGCTTTTGGTACTTAATCGTTTCATAAAAAAAGTTACTTCAGACTAAGCCGCGGTTTTAGCGGCAGTCTTGCCGGCCTTGCGGCGAACAATTTCTTCCATGTATTTAATACCTTTGCCTTTATAGGGCTCCGGCTTCCTAACACGGCGAATAATGGCGGCCATTTCTCCCACTGCTTGCTTGTCGGTCCCTTCCACGGTAATGACATTCTTTTCCACGGAAAACTTCGTCCCGGGAAGCGGTTTCACTTCTACCGGATGAGAAAAACCTACCTCAAGGCTTAAATTTCCGCCTTTAAGAGCGGCCTTAAAACCGACTCCATTAATTTCCAACTGCTTCTTGAAACCGCCGACCACGCCATCAATCATGTTTTCAATCAAACTGGAAAATGTGCCCCACAAAGCGCGATCGCGCTGGCTTTCGCCCGCAACCTGCACGGTCACTTCAGAGTCGCTAATGACCACGGTGACGCGCGGATGCACGGAAAGTTTCAGCTCGCCTTTCGGCCCCTTCACCATCAGCTCCGTTCCTTTCATTTCGGCGGTGACGCCAGCGGGTAATATTCTTATTTTTTTACCGATACGGGACATATGTGTAAATACTAGTAAATTTCGCAAATCAACTCTCCGCCAACTTTGGCCGCGCGCGCTTCTTTGTCAGTCAAAAGGCCGCGCGGAGTGGAGATAATTGCCAAGCCTAATCCGTTCAATACTTTATCAATATCGCTGGTTTTTACATAGCGGCGATGACCCGGAGTGGAAACTCGCTTTACCTCCTGAATAGCCGGCAATCCATCGGCATATTTCAAAGTAACCATTAAAAAAAGGGGTTTGGTTTTGCCTTCTTCCGCTTTTACGATGTACCCTTCGCGGACTAAAATATCTGCTATAGCCTTTTTCATTTTGGAAAAAGGAATAGCCGCTTCTTTCTTGTGAACAAGACTGGCGTTGCGGATTCTGGTTAACATGTCAGCGATTGGGTCGGTCATCATACGGATGTTGAAATTTTATCTTGGGTTAATATATTTAATTAAATAAGGTAGATTACCAGCTTGATTTCCGCACCCCCGGCAGGCGTCCGGCGTTGGCCAGTTCGCGGAAACAAATACGGCACAGATTAAATTTGCTCATATAACCGCGCGTGCGGCCACACTGCCAGCAACGGTGCACGATACGGGTGGAAAATTTCGGTTTACGCTGTGATTTAGCAATTTGTCCTTGAGTGGCCATACAAAATTATTTGGTAGAACGAGTAAAAGGAAAACCCAGTTCAGTTAAAAGCGCGAGCCCCGCTTCTTTGTTTCGCGCGTTGGTATTAATTATCACTTGCAAACCGTGAATCTTCTCAATTTCTTCCATTTTTACTTCCGGGAAAGCCGCGTTTTCTTTAAAACCAATGGTATAATTGCCCTGACGATCAAAACCAGCTGGAGAAATACCATGAAAATCACGCACGCGAGGGAAAGTAACGCGAACCAATTTTTCTAAAAAATCATACATCCGTTTCCCGCGCAAGGTTACCGTCACGCCGATCTCCTGCCCCTCGCGAATTTTGAAGTTGGAAATGGCTTTTTTGGCCTTAGTGCGCACTGGCTTTTGGCCGGTAATTTTTGCTAGACTTTTTTCCACGTTTTCAATGAAACCCGACTCTTTCATAAAGCGGCCGATGCCGACATTCACCACCACTTTTTTGATCTTCGGCACTTCCATGACATTGCGAAAATGGAGCTTCTCTTTAAGAGCCGGCACCACTTCCTTTTTATATTTTTCGTACAAGGTAAGCATACGTTTTAAACAATAACTTGGTGACAACGGCGACACGCGCGCTGTTTTTTTTCGCCATCAAGTTGGTAGCCAACACGAACCGGCTGGTCGCATTTCGGGCAGATAAGCATCACTTTAGCAACCGGGAGCGGGCTCGCGAGGGTCAAAATCTGACCTTTTTCGGTACTGCTTTTGGCGCGCAAATGCTTCTTCATCTGGTGAAGACCCTCCACCACCACTTTTCCCTCTTCCGGAAAAACCTGAATAACCTTGCCGCTTTTGCCGGCCTCTTTACCGCTCATAATCATTACTTTGTCATTTAATTTTATTTTCATATGGGGCTTAAGGCTAAACCACTTCCGGGGCTAGAGAGATAATTTTCTGAAACCCCTTCACGCGGAGCTCGCGCGCGATCGGCCCAAAAATGCGCGAACCTTTCGGCTCTTTGGAGGCGCGATCAATAATCACGGCGGCATTTTCATCAAAACGGATATAGGTGCCATCCGGCCGGCGGGTTTCTTTGCGCTGGCGCACAATCACCGCGTGAACGACTTCGCTTTTTTTCACCAGCCCGCGGGGAGCGGCTTCTTTCACCACGCAAGTAATCACATCGCCCAAGCGGGCGTAGCGTTTCCGGTAGCCATCCAGCACGCGGATACATTGAATTTTCTTGGCGCCGGTATTATCGGCTACCACCAGCATGGCGCGATGTTGAATCATATAATTAGGCTTTCTGCTTTTTGCTTTATTGTTTTGTTGAAATTAGACGCCAGCGCTTAGTCTTGGACAGCGGCCGGCACTCCGCAAACGTCACCGTGTCCCCGACTTTGGCTGAATTCTGCTCGTCGTGAACATGATATTTTTTGCTGACAGTATATTTTTTCTGGTATTTTTCGTTCATTTTCATGGTGTCAACCTTAACGGTGGCGGTCTTTTTCATGCCGGTGGAAATAACGATGCCGGTAAAAACGCGCAGGTGTTTTGTCTGAGTAATTTTTTCCATACAATATATAATGTTGGTTACTGAACTTATTTACCGACGCGCGCCAAAGCTTGCCGCTTCATTTCCAGCCGCGCGATAGAACGGCGGGCCAGCTTAACTTTGTGCACCTGCTTCAGGGCGCGGCTCCGGGCGGAAAGATTCAGGCCGTGCAGTGTTTTTTTCTCGGCAGCCAAAAGCTCCAAAATCTCCCGCGCGCTTTTATTTTTAATTTCTGAAAATTTCATATTAAATCACCAAAACATTTTTTTCAATAAATCTCGTCTGCACGCCAAATTTGTAGCCGGCCATCTGCATGGCCTCCCGGGCCGAGGCGCGCGACACGCCGACCATCTCAAACAGCACTGTGCCCGGTTTGACGACGGCGACATAATGATCCGGGGCGCCCTTGCCTCCGCCCATGGGGGTCTCGTTGCCTTTTTTAGTCACTGGCTTGTCCGGAAAAATGCGGATCCACACCTTGCCGCCGCGGCGCACATAGCGGGTCAAAACACGGCGGGCCGCTTCAATCTGGCGGCTCGTCACCCAACCATGGGTTTCGGCCTTCAAACCATACTCGCCAAAATCCAAACTGTTGGCGCGCGTCGCGATGCCTTTCTGGCGGCGGCGGCCTTTATGCCATTTTCGGTGTTGTACTTTCTTGGGTAATAACATACGATTAGACTTCGGACTTTAGAGATGGTGTCTTTTCAACTTCGCCGGCTGATCCGCCGGAGAGGCGGATCTCTCAAATTTGTCTTTACGGCCAAAAGTTTCACCGTGATAAATCCATACTTTGACGCCAATTTTCCCGTACAGCGTTTGCGCTTCAGCAAGCGCGTAATCAACATCGCTGCGCATGGTTATTAAAGACATTTTCCCCGCGGCCAATTTCTCGCGACGGGCGATTTCCACGCCATTCAAACGGCCGGCCATGGCAATTTTTACGCCTTTCGCGCCGGCGGCCATTACTTTTTCCAGCACCTGCTTCATGACGCGGCGAAACGGCAGGCGGCGTTCAATTTCGGCGACGGCGTTTTGGGCCACAATTTTCGCTGAAAGCGCCGGCTGGTTCACGGGCTGAATATTTAATTTGACTTTCGTTTTGAACTGCAAAATTTTCTTTTCAATTTCTTTGCGGAGCACCTCTAAACCAGAGCCGCCGCGGCCGATGACCACGCCCGGTTTGGCGGCCAAAATAGTAACGGTCACGTCTTTGGGAGTGCGTTCAACACTGATAGCGTCGATCCCCGCTTCTTTCAATTTAGTTTCCAAAAGTTCGCGGATGCGCATTTCCTGCTCCACAAATAAAGCCAGCTGATCTTTTCTGGCGAACCAACGCGAGTCCCACGGAAAAATAAAGGGGGTACGATGAATTCTCGGATGAACTTTGTGACCCATAAATTAGGATTTAGTAATTTTTTTGCCGTTTTTTTCTTTCTCCGGCAACAACCCCAGCGCCAACTTTACATGCGCGGTGCGCTCGCGCACCGGTGTCGCCCGACCGTGGGCCTTGGGCATAAAACGCTTCAGCACCGGACCGCCATCAACGGTAATTGTCTTAATAAATAAATTATCGGCGTCCAGCTCATGATTGTGTTTGGCGTTAGCAATGGCGGACTTAACCAATTTAGAAAGATACTCCGCGCCCTGCTTGTTCAATACGGATAAATCATTAACCGCGCGCACGGCTTTTTTCCCGCGAATATAATCAACCAAAATACGCAATTTGCGCGGGCTGGTGCGGAGATAACGGAGTTGTGCGGTAACTAGCTGGCTCATATAAAATTACTTCTTAGCGGCGGGCGCGGCAGCTGGTTTGGCTCCGGCGGCGGGCGCGGCAGTGGCGGCTGTTTCTTGTTCTTTGGCCATCTTGCCGCCATGGCGAATAAACTTGCGGGTGGGAGACATCTCGCCTAAACGATGGCCGACCATATTCTCTTCCGCTAAAACGGGAACGAAATCTTTGCCATTGTGCACCAAAAAGGTGACACCAACCATTTCCGGCGAAATGACGCAGGCGCGCGACCAGGTTTTAATCGGAGTGCGTTTCCCGCTGGCTTTCATCGCTTTCACTTTCGCGAGAACTCGCGGATCAACGTATGCGCCTTTTTTTAAACTTCGTGACATACACGCAAATAAAATTATTCAACAATTTTAGCCCGGCGGCTTTGGACAATAAACTTGTCGCTCCACTTTTCCGGTTTCCTGGTGCGGACGCCGCGAGCTGGTTTGCCATAAACGGTCTGCGGGCCGCGCTTCTGGCCGATCGGGCTATGGCCCTCGCCGCCGCCGTGCGGGTGATCCACCGGATTCATATTCTTGCCCTTAACTGTCGGTTTAATTCCGCGATGGCGGATGCGCCCAGCCTTGCCCCAGCGGATTAAACGGCGATCCGGGTTACTCAAAATTCCTATAGTTGCCAAACAGCCCTTGATAACGGAACGAATTTCACCTGAAGGGAGGCGAATTTGAGCGTAATCGCCTTCGGTAGAAACCAACTGGGCGGATAGGCCAGCGCCGCGCGCGAGCTGGCCGCCTTTGCCCGGCGTTAACTCTACATTATAGATGAACAAGCCGATCGGGATATATTGAAGCGGCATGCGGTTGCCGACTTTCGCCTCAATGGCCTTGTTTGAAGACAACACTTTACTGCCGACCAGCAATCCTTCCGAAGCTAAAACGTACGACTTAACCCCGTCGGCATAACGGATAAGCGCGATGCGGGCGCCGCGATTAGGGTCGTATTCAATGGCCAACACTTCCGCTGGCATATCAAATTTCTGCTGTTTGAAATCAACCAGGCGATAAAGCTTCTTGGCGCCGCCGCCCTGATGGCGAACAGTAATAACGCCCTGATTGTTACGGCCGGAATTTTTCTGCAAAACTTCAACCAAGCTCTTTTCCGGTTTCCATTTAGTGAGGTCGCGGAATGCGTCAACAGAAGAATTGCGCCGTCCGTTGCTCGTTGGTTTGTAAATAGTAATTGGCATAGATGGAAACTAAACTCCCTGATGTATAGTGATTGACTCTCCCGGCGGCAGAGTGACTATCGCTTTTTTGAAATCCGACCGCTGGCCGGCGCTTTTCCCAAAACGCAGACGGCGGCCTTGAACATTGACCAAATTGACCGCCATTGGCGCGACTCCATAAAGAGCCTTGACAGCTTCTTTCACGTTGATTTTGTTGGCCCAAGCGGCGACTACAAAGGTGTAGTGATTGCGACTCTGCAGTATCGCCGCTTTTTCGGTGACCAGCGGCTTAACAATCACCCGGTAGGCCATTTCAGAAATCGTAGCCGAGGCGGACGGGACATAAGCGGTTTTTTCAGAAGAAATTTTGTTATCCGAAACAGCCGCTTCTTTTTTAGCGGGCGCCGCCGCCTGCGGTTTTGCCGGAGCGGAAGGAGTTGGTGTTTTTTTGATAAAGCGATCCATTATTCCCATATAATTTTATTTGACCAATCTCGCCGAGAGCTTGGCAATGGCATCTAGGCTCGCGAGTACGGCTTGTTTAGAAAGCAAATCGGCAACGGTAACATCTTCAGCGCGCATAGTTTTCACCGCCTGCACATTGTTCGTCATTTTCAAAAGGGGAGTATCTTTGCCAGCAGTCACCACCAAAAAATTCTTTTGTTTGGCCGGCAGAGCTTTTAATAGCGCGACGAACAATTTGGTTTTTGGTTCAGCAAAAGAAAAATTCTCCATCACCCAAAGAGCACCGTTCGCGGCCTTGTCGGTCAAACACATTCTAGTCGCAACGGTCTTGGTCTTTTTGTTAATTTTTGTATGATAATTGCGCACGGAAAGCGGACCAAAGGCCACGCCGCCGCCGCGCCAAATCGGCGAACGGATGGAGCCGTGGCGCGCCCGGCCAGTGCCTTTCTGTTGCCATGGCTTCTTACCGCCACCGCGCACTTCACCGCGGTTCTTGGTGTCAGCCCAAGGTTCGCGGCTGTTGTTGGTTTGAGCGACAAACACTTCATGAACAACCGACGGCTTCACGGCAACATTAAACACGGAATCGTTCAGTTCAATTTCTTTAGTGGCTTTACCAGATAAATTGTAGACAGTAACTTTCATATTATGCTTGCGGCTGTTCAACTTTTACTCCGGCTGGTTCAGCGACCGCCGTGGCTTTAGCCTTTTTGTTTATTTTTAATTCGCCTTCACAACTAATCATTAAAATAGAATTACGCCCGCCCGGAACAGCGCCTTTGATATATAATTCGTTGGACCCCTGATGGACCTCAACGATTTCCAAATTCTTTACTGTCACTCTGTCTCCCCCCATGCGGCCGGCCATGCGCATATCCTTAAAAACGCGCTGGACACCGCCGGCGCCAATGGAGCCTGGGGCACGCAAATCGTGTTTATGACCGTGAGTTTTCGGAGCGCCGCGAAAATGATGGCGCTTCACCACACCGGCAAAGCCTTTGCCTTTTGAAACGCCGATAACATTTACCTTGTCGCCGGCAGCAAAAGTCTCAACCGTGATAATATCGCCGCGCTCAATGCCGGACGTATTTTCTAAACCAAAATCTTTTAAAAACCTCGCCGGCTCCAGCCCCTCCAAATGCCCTGCCGCTGGCTTGGAAAGCCTGAAACTGCGTTTCGCGCCAAACCCAAGCTGGAGGGCGGTGGCATTGTCCTTTTTCTCATCTTTTACTTGCACCACCTGGCAGGGACCGGCGATAACGCGCGTTACTGGCACCACCGCTCCGCTATCAAGAAATACCTGGGTCATGCCGACTTTTCTGCCTAAGATAAACTTCATAGTAGCAGACTCTTAACAAAAAACTAGAAGCGCGTATACTGAAAAAAAATTCAGCAGAAGCGCTTCTAGATTTCCTAGAATGTAAAAGAATTTAATTTTTATTTCCCTGTTTTTTCTCCTGTTATCTTGATTCCTTATAAATGTTTTCCTTCGCCACTCGCTGTAGCTTCGGCAGAGGCGATTTCTCTAGGATCTTATTTACTTGGAAATTGATAACTTTTTACTATCGTCAGACTACTCCTTTTTGTTACTCTTGTCAAGCCTTACATTTTAATCTCTATATCCACACCGGCGGGGAGTGACAAACTCATCAGGGCGTCAATACATTTCGGGTTGGCGTTGATAATATCCACCAAGCGTTTGTGCACGCGCATTTCAAATTGTTCGCGGGCATTTTTATGCACAAAAGTAGAACGATTAACTGTGAATTTCATTTTTTCTGTTGGCAGCGGCACCGGGCCGACGACTTTAGCGTCATGACGCTCGGCCGTTTCCACGATGGTCTTGGTGGCCTGATCAATGATACGGTTGTCGTAAGCGCGGATTTTAATGCGAATACGACTGGCGGCTTCTTCCTTTTTTTCTGTTTTTTCGATTGTCGCTTTAGCGGTTTTAACAGCGGCGGATGACATGTTATTTAAATTAAAGAGCTAATTAAAATGAGCAATGATGAAAGGGGTCGGCCGTCTAGGCGGCCGACCCCTTTATCAGTAATTATTTAATAATTTTGGCCACCACGCCAGCACCAACGGTGCGGCCGCCTTCGCGAATAGCGAAGTTCATCTTGTCTTCCATGGCAACCGGCATGATGAGCTTAACTTTGAGGCTGACAGTGTCGCCCGGCATTACCATTTCCGTGCCAGCGGGGAGTTCAATCTCGCCGGTAACATCGGTAGTGCGGATATAGAACTGCGGTTTGTAGCCCTTGAAGAAGGGTTTGTGACGACCGCCTTCTTCTTTGGTCAAGATATATACCTCGGCCTCAAATTCAGTATGCGGAGTGATGGAACCCGGTTTACAGAGCACCATACCGCGCTCCACTTCTTCTTTCTTGGTGCCGCGAAGCAAAATGCCAGCGTTGTCGCCAGCCTGACCTTCTTTCAGGCTCTTGTTAAACATTTCAATGCCGGTAACGACTGTCTTCATAATCTCTTCGCGCAAACCGACAATCGCCACCTCGTCATTGATTTTAACCATGCCGCGTTCAACGCGTCCGGTTACCACTGTACCGCGCCCTTCAATGGAAAAAACATCCTCAATCGGCATAAGAAACGGTTTATCAGTGGCGCGGACCGGATCCGGAATGAACTCATCGCAGGCTTTCATGAGATCAAGAATCGGCTTAGACGCCGCCTCGTCGGAAGGATTTTGAAGAGCTTTAAGCGCTGAACCGCGAATCACCGGCACTTTATCGCCGGGAAATTTATATTTAGTAAGCAGATCTCGGACTTCAGCCTCAACAAGATCAATTAATTCCAGATCGGACACCATATCCACCTTGTTCAAAAATACGACAATATGCTTCACGCCTACCTGGCTGGCCAAAAGAATATGTTCGCGAGTTTGGGGCATCGGGCCGTCCGCGGCGGATACAACCAAAATAGCGCCATCCATTTGAGCGGCACCGGTAATCATATTCTTTACATAGTCAGCATGACCCGGGCAGTCCACATGCGCGTAGTGGCGTTTTCCGGTTTCATATTCCACATGCGCGGTGGAAATAGTAATACCGCGAGCTTTTGACTCTGGGGCTTTATCCAAATCATCAACGCCTTTCTTCTGGGCAGTCATGCCGTGGGCGGTGAGCACCGCTAGAATAGCGGCCGTGGCAGTGGTCTTGCCGTGGTCAACGTGACCGATAGTGCCGATGTTTACGTGAGGTTTATTGCGAATAAATTCCGCCATACGATTATTTTTCACGGCACTGTCGCGAGTGGTCGCTCCAGATTTTTTATCCAACCGTGATAAGAATTTTGTAAAATTTTATATAAATTGACAACGAACAATTAACAATTTTTGGCTGTTAATTGCTGGCTACTCTTGGAAAATTTCGCTTAATAGCGCTGTGATTATACCAAAAGCCTTTAATTTTGGCAAGGGGGCGGTAAATGTGGACAAACAAAAACCTTTTATTCTACCGGCTCTAAATAAAATTTCTCCTCTTCGCCTTCGTCTGGCACGTCCTCTAAACTCTCTTCATTCCCTAACTCCGAAGACTCTTTTTTGGGCCAAACTTCGCTAAAATCAAGCCCTTCTGTCTTTTTATTAATTTCGGGGCGGCGCTCTACTGCGGTAAGATTTTTCGCTTGGTCAAGATCTTCAGCAGTAGCCGACGCCTCATCAAAATCGTCAACTAGCGCCTCCGGCAACTCCGGACCATCACCGTCCGATAAAATATCTTCATCGTCAAGATCATTAGAATTTTCCCCCGCTCCACAGACGTCTATATCATTGAGCATATCCTCATAATCATCCAAATTCATAAGCATAAAAACCTCATCGCTCTCCGGGTCAACTACCACCGCTTTATCGCCGGTGCGGCGCAATAAACGAAGGGTCCTGTTGAGTTGAAGGCTATTCATATAAATCCGTTTTGAATCAAAAAAGTTATTTTTGTTTGCCGGCGATAATTTGCTCAGCGACATTGCGCGGAGTGTCGGCGTAGTGGTCAAACTCCATGCTGGATGAAGCGCGGCCCTGGCTCATGGAGCGCAGATTGGTAACATAGCCAAACATGCTCGCGAGCGGCACCATGGCTTTTACCACTTTCATCGCTCCGCGATCAGTCATTTCCAAAATCTGACCGCGTTTAGCATTCAAGTCGCCAATAACATCACCCATAAAACTTTCCGGAGTGACTACTTCTATCTTCATTATCGGCTCTAAAATAACCGGATTGGCTTTTTTACACGCGGATTGAAAAGCCATGCTACCGGCCATCTTGAAAGCGATTTCTGAAGAATCAACTTCGTGGTATGAACCATCAAAACAAGTAACCTTAATGTCCACCACCGGATAGCCAGCTTGAATACCGCGAGTGAGGCCTTCCTTCACACCTTTTTCAATGGCGGGAATAAATTCGCGAGGCACTACGCCGCCTTTAATTTCATCAACGAACTCAAAGCCTTTGCCGGCCTCTTGCGGCTCTACACGCAAGTAGCAATGGCCGTATTGGCCGCGTCCGCCGGACTGTTTGATGTATTTGCCCTCCGCTTCCGCCGTAGAACGAATGGTTTCTTTGTAAGCGACTTGCGGAGCGCCGACATTGGCTTCCACCTTAAACTCGCGTTTCATGCGATCAACAATAATATCCAAATGTAATTCGCCCATACCGGAGATAATGGTCTGGAGAGTCTCTTCATTGGTGTGAACGCGAAAAGTGGGATCTTCTTCGGCCAGTTTCTGCATTGCCATGCCGATTCTCTCTTGATCAGCTTTGGTCTTCGGCTCAATAGCCATAGAGATAACCGGCTCGGCGAAAGTGGGGCGCTCCAGCATAATCGGTTTATTTTCGTCGCAGAGCGTATCGCCGGTCGCGACATCTTTCAGACCAATGGCGGCGGCGATTTCTCCGGCATAAACCTCGCTGACATCCTCGCGATTGTTGGCATGCATGCGCACAATGCGGCCGAGACGCTCTTTGTTGCCTTTGCTGGAATTATAGATATAACTGCCGGCGGAAACCACGCCCGAGTAGACACGAAAAAAAACTAATTTACCGACAAATGGGTCGGTAGCAATTTTGAAAGCCAAACCGCAAAACGGCTCGCTGTCCGAAACATGGCGCGCTTCTTCAGCATCAGTATCGGGGTTATGCCCCTTAATGGCCGGCACATCGGTGGGCGCCGGCAGGTAGGCGACTACCGCGTCAAGCATGGGCTGAACGCCGATATTGCCGAGCGCAGAACCGCAAAGCACAGGATAAATACCACCTTTTAACACCAGTGTACGAATGCCTTTTTTAATTTCTTCAATAGTAAAAATTCCGCCATTCAAATATTTAGTCATCATCTCGTCGGTTGCTTCGGCCACCTTTTCAACCAGTTTGGCGCGATGTTCGGCCAACAGCTGTTTCATATCTTCCGGCACCGGCAATTCAACGACATTTTGCCCTTTTTCTCCTTCAAATTTGAAAGCTTTTTCTTCAAGAACATCAACAATGCCGGAGAAGGAGCTTTCCTGGCCAATCGGCAGTTGCACTGCCACGGCGTGCGGTGATAAACGCTCCTGAATGGATTTCAAACTCATGTAAAAATCCGCGCCAAGCTTGTCCATTTTATTTACAAAAGCGATGCGCGGCACATTATATTTGTCAGCTTGATGCCAAACCGTTTCCGATTGCGGCTCCACGCCCTGCGAGCCGTCAAACACCGCCACCGCGCCGTCAAGCACGCGCAGAGAACGCTCTACTTCCACGGTAAAATCCACGTGGCCGGGGGTATCAATGAGGTTGATGCGATGCCCCTTCCAAAAACAGGTGGTGGCGGCGGAAGTAATGGTGATGCCGCGCTCTTTTTCCTGTTCCATCCAATCCATAGTGGCCTCGCCTTCATGCACCTCGCCGATTTTGTGTTTCTTGCCGGTATAAAAAAGCACGCGCTCCGTGGTGGTGGTTTTGCCAGCATCAATGTGCGCCATGATGCCGATATTGCGAGTTTTGTCTAAAGAGTATTCGCGGGGCATAAAAAAATTATCTAGAGAATCTCGCAAAGTGAGCAAAGGCTTTATTAGCCTCAGCCATGCGATGCACATCGTCGCGTTTCTTAATGGCATCGCCGAGGCCCTGACTGGCTTCAAACAAAACCGTCGCCAATTTCTTGGCCATCGCCTGGCCTTTCTTGGCGCGAGCGGCGCCGATAATCCAGCGGAATGACAGCGCGCTCTGACGCTCGCCGCGCACCGGCATCGGCACCTGGTAGTTGGCCCCGCCAACGCGGCGAGTGCGCACTTCCAATTGCGGAGACAGGTTGCGCATGGCGTCCTCAAATACTTTAAGGCCGTCACGCTTGGCGAGAGCGGCGACCGATTCCAAGGCATCATAAACGATTCCCTGGGCTACGGTTTTCTTGCCCTTGACCATGACGTAGTTGATAAACCGGCCCAAGAGCACGTTGCCATACTTTGGATCGGGTTTAATATCTCGTATTTTGGCTCGTTTTCCACGCATATTCTCTAGTGAGTAGTGAGTAAGAGGTAGGGAGTAAATCCGCCGCAACGGCGGATGCGCCCGCCCGCGCCGGCGAAGCCGGCTGGAAAGACGCGTTATTTCTTCGCCGCCTTCGGGCGTTTGTTGCCATACAACGAACGGCCGCGACGGCGATTAGCGACGCCTTGCGTATCATAAATACCGCGCACAATGTGGTAGCGCACGCCCGGCAAATCTTTCACGCGTCCGCCGCGGATAAGCACGATAGAGTGTTCCTGCAGGTTATGGCCCTCTCCCGGAATATAGGCAATAACTTCCATGCCGTTGGAAAGACGGACCTTGGCGACCTTGCGCAAAGCGGAGTTTGGTTTCTTCGGGGTGGTAGTATACACCTTGGTACAGACACCGCGCTTGAAACTGGTTCCCTTGCGGAAATAAGTGGTGCGGCGGTGCAAATTATCAACAGTAAATTGCAAGGCCGGGGTTTTGGTTTTTCTAACCTTGGCCTGGCGCGGTTTTCTGATAAGCTGGTTGAGTGTAGGCATAGTTATTTTTGAAATAAAAAGACTGAACTATTTTTGCTCAGCCACGAGTCGCGCCTCCGCCAACTGGCGGGCGACGGATAGTTCATGTTCTGACAACAGAATAACAGAGGCAGGGAGAAATGTCAAGACATTGACTTTTTCTAAATTTGCGTTAAGATATTCGCCAGGCTTGAAACCCCGGAGGCAACCATGAGTCTGAGAGTGCACTTTGAAGAGAGGCGCCGAGGGTCGTTTTACAGGATGCTGGCCATCCTGACCGTCGGAGGAACCCAGTACGAGTACTTCACCATGATTGACGCGCTCGCGGCGGTGCGCGCGCTGAAGGAGGTCAGCGACGAGGAGAGGGGAACGGCAGAAACCGCCATCAAGGGATCCAAAGTCTGGTACTCGGAGACGCAGAGGTACCCTCCCCCCGAATGGTACTCGCCCTCGCCGCGGTACGAGTTCGGAGCCGCCTAGCACGACGGCGCGAGCCAACAGCCCGCCCTCAATCACGCCAACGCGTGATTGAGGGCGGGCGCTACATTCTATATAAGAACTATTCCCCAAATAAAGAGGAATTTTTTATTACAAAATAATTATAAATCTTCCAAATCCTTCAAAAAACTGCCCGGCCTTATTTTAATCGGCCTATCTTCAGCAATATATTCCACGCCAGCTCCCGCGTCGTTCAGCGCCGTCGTGTTCATAAGAATAGAGCAGTCATCAATCAACGCGGGGTTGATTTCATTTAAAAACATACTGGGCCCGGATAAAAAATCGCCATAGGAGCCACCCGCCATCGGGTAGGTCAAAAAAAGCTGGCGCTTGGCCCTGGTGATAGCCACATAAAAAAGACGACGTTCTTCCTCAAGGCCATTATCTTCTTTAAGCGCCCGATCACTCGGAAAACTGCCGCTGGCCAAATTCATCACAAACACCGCGCCCCACTCCAGCCCCTTGGCCTGATGAATAGTGGAGAGGATAATTTTTTCTTTCGGCTCGGTATTTTCTTCTTGGCCAATGAGTGAAAAAGATTCTTGCAGAGTAGCATCGGCTAAAAAATTTTCTAAGTCATCATAACGCTCGGCGAAGATGGCTAATTGTTTTATGTCGGCCAGACGATCGCGGCTGTCAATAAATTCGCTATCCAGATAATCGCGATAGGGCGATTGGGTTAAGACAGCGATGAGGGTAGCTGGCGAACGTACGGTAGCCGCGAGAAGCTTGTCCCAGATAGCGAGAAAATTACCCCAACCGGTTTGGGCTTTGGGGCCAAGAACATCGCGACCGATTGTTCGTATTTGGTCGTAACTGTCATTCTTCGTCCGCTCGCCTAGGCGAGCGGACGAAGAATCTCTTACACTTTGTTCAAGGGATCCTTCCTCGCCAGCCGGCGAGTCAGGATGACACAAGCGACGAATCGCTTGTGTCACCTTTTGCGCCGCGGCCGGACCAATGCCCTCTTCGTGGAGTAACACGCGCAACCACGCCGCCGTGTCAGCTAGATTATTCATGAGGCGCAGATAGGCCAAAATGTCTTTAATGTGGGCGCGTTCAAAAAAGCGCACCCCGCCGCGATAATCGTATGGAATGCCCCGGCGCACCAGCTCTACTTCCAGCATTTGCGAATGATGGGCGGCGCGAAACAGCGTGGCAATTTCTTTGGGCGGCGTGCCCGCCTGCAAAAGCTCTTCAATTTTGGAGGCGATAAAATTCCCCTCGGATTGCTGATCCATCTGCGGGAAGAGCTGCGGCCGCGCGCCCGTTTCCAGCGTCTTTAATTTCTTCTGATACTGGTCGCGGTTGTTGGCAATCACGCCGTTGGCCAAATCCAAAATTTCCCGGCTGGAGCGATAATTAGTCGTAAGAAAAAACACTTTAGCATCTGGATATCCTCCGCCCGCCGAGGCGGACCGCCCGCCATGGCGGGCGGAAAATTGTAAAATATTTTGAATGTCCGCGGCGCGGAATGAGTAAATGCTTTGAGCGTCGTCGCCGACCACCAGAACATTTTTATGCACAACAGCAAGCTGTTTAATAATAGACGCCTGAATTTTGTTGGTATCTTGATATTCATCCACCAAAATGTACTGAAACTGGCTGGCATATTTCTCCTGTACCTTGGGCTGGCGCAACAAAACGAGCAGGTTGATTAAGAGGTCGTCAAAATCCATCGCGTTCGCTGATTTTTTTCTCAAACGATAATCGTTCGCAATTATGCCGATCTGCTCTATGAACGGCAACCACTGCGGATAGCGTTCTTCTATCACTTCGGCGATCGCCCGTTCCGCGTTGGTGGCAAAACTGATGATGCCCTGAACCGCCGCGGCCGACGGAAAACGCCTCGCGCCCTCCCCGCCAGATTTAACCTCTTTAATGCCAAGCTTCAAAAGCGATTGGCTGTCGTCGCTGTCCAATACCGTAAATCCGCCAGCCGGCGGATTACCATAACCCAAGAGCGGCGCGTAAACGCGCAAAATCCGATAAGCGATGTGGTGAAACGTCCCTGACCACGGGAGTGGTTTTCCGCTGTTCGTTAATTTTTCTACCCTCTCTTTCATCTCCCCTGCCGCCTTATTCGTAAACGTCACCAACAAAATATTTTCCGCCGGAATCCCTTGCTCTAACAAATACGCCACCCGATACGTAATCGTCCGCGTCTTCCCGCTCCCCGCTCCGGCTAAAACCAAACACGGCCCGTCGCCGTGTTCAACTACGTTTAATTGTTCCGCGTTTAATTCTTTGGCAAAGTCAACCATAGAGCCTCATCGTACCATAGCTTGATTTTTTATTCAAAATTAGTTAAAATCACTCAACATTGTATGCCATTTTTTGAACTAAAATCTAAAGACAAAAATTCCCGCGCCCGCGCCGGAATCATTCACACCGACCACGGCGATATTGAAACGCCGATATTTATGCCGGTTGGCACCCAAGCGACAGTAAAGACTTTGGACAGTCGCGACCTTAGCGACATGCAGGCGCAAATAATTTTAGGCAACACCTACCACCTGCATCTGCGGCCCGGCGAAAATGTTATCGCCGAAGCGGGTGGCTTACACAAATTCATGAATTGGGACAAACCGATTCTTACTGACAGCGGCGGTTTTCAAGTTTTCAGTTTGGGTTTGCAAAAAAAATCAGAAAATAAAGTTGCTGTTAAAAAAATGAACCAGCAGGAAGAAGTGCCCCCCGAACAGCTGGTGTCCATAGACGAGGAGGGTGTCACCTTTAAATCTCACATCGACGGCTCCACGCATCGCTTTACACCCGAGTCGGCGATTGATACCGAACATCGGCTGGGCGCTGATATTATTATGGCCTTTGACGAATGCACGCCCGATACAGCCAGCCGCGAATACACGGCCGAGGCCATGGAACGCACCCACCGCTGGGCCGAACGCAGCTTCACGGCCCACGAAAAAAATACTACATACCACGGCTATCGCCAATTTCTGTTTGGCATCATCCAGGGCGCGAACTATGAAGACTTGCGCAAAGAGTCGGCGCAATTTATTTCCTCTTTAAACTTTGACGGCATCGCCATTGGCGGCGAATCAATCGGCTACAACATGGAGGCCACCGCGAATATTTTGGATTGGGTTTATCCGCTCATTCCGGAAAACAAACCGCGCTACGCCATGGGTGTTGGGCTCTACCCCGCCGACCTCTTGGTAGCGATTGAACACGGCGTGGATATGTTTGATTGCGTCGCCCCCACCCGCCTCGCGCGGCATGGGATGCTGTTTTGTTTTGATAAAGAAAAAAAACACCGCCTGAACATCAAGAACGTCCGCTATATCAAAGACGCGGGCCCGATTGACGCGGACTGCGACTGCTCTACCTGCCTCAACTACTCCCGCGCCTACCTCCATCACCTTTTTGCCGCTGACGAAATGACCGGCTTGCGCTTGGCGAGCATTCACAATTTACGTTTTATGCTCAAGCTGATGGAACAGGCGCGGCAAGCGATCGGCGCCGATAGCTGGCAAAACTTGCTAAAAAAATGGGGAGTGAAGTGAATTAAAATTTGGGTAAATCAGATATATCTGCTAGTATATGAAGAGCATTTTCTCCCCTATGTCTAAACCTGTCATTATCTCCGGCATTCAGCCGACCGGCAACCTTCACATCGGCAACTACCTCGGCGCGGTGAAAAACTGGGTGGAACTCCAGAACTCCGGCAAATACGAGCTGTACATTTTCATTGCCGACCTGCACGCGCTTACTGGCGCGCAAACGGCCGCGGAACGGCGCGAACAAATTTTAGTAACGGCCGCGGAGCTATTAGCGGCGGGCCTTGACCCTAAAAAAACAATTTTCTTCGTCCAGTCGCATGTGCCCGAACATACGGAGCTGGCATGGATTTTTAATACCGTCACACCCAACGCGGAGCTTTACCGCATGACCCAGTTTAAAGATAAATCGGAACGGCAAGAAAAAAATATTAATGCCGGACTTTTCACCTACCCCATTTTGCAGGCGGCGGATATTCTTTTGTACCGAACAACGCTGGTGCCGATCGGCCAAGACCAGGTGCAACATTTGGAATTAACCAGCGACATCGCGCGCTGGTTTAACAATCGCTACAGCGAATACTTCGCTCCGGTAAAACCGCTCCTTACAGCGGTGCCAAAGGTGATGAGTTTGCTGGAACCAACCAAAAAAATGAGCAAGAGCCTGGGCCTGGGCCACACGCTGGAACTAGCAGATGAGCCAGCGGTAATTTTGAACAAACTTAAAAAAGCGGTAACGGCCACCGAGGGCGGCCAGGGGGCGCCGGGCGCGGCTAATCTCCTCCTGCTACTCAAACAGTTCGGCCAGGCGTCTGTTTATAAAGAGTTTGCCGAAGCCGAAAAAAACGGTATAATTCAATATGGACAGCTGAAACAAGAACTGGCAAGCGCTATCAGCGGCTATTTTGAAAAATTCCGACTAGCGCGGAAAATTAAACTAAAAAATAAACCGGAAGAAATTGAAAATTATCTAAAAACCGGAGCCGAGCAGGCCCGGCGCGCGGCGGAAAAAACGATGTCCGACGTGCGCCGATTAGTTGGGTTGCGCTAAAAATTAAAAATTTAGTAATTTAATAAATCATTATGGAAACAACGTCCGGCAATAAACCGTTGATCATAAAAACTCTATACCTTTACGTCGTTTCGCTGGTGGCTTTATTTATGGTGATTTTTTCAGTCGCCGACTTAATAAATATCGCACTCCGGACTTTTGTTTTCACCAAGGCTGACAGTTACGGGTACTACCCGCAGCCAGCGTGCGAAACCGCTTCAGCCAGCAGTACTCCGGAAGTTACCAAAGAAAAACAGCCTTACTGCGTTAATGAAGAGCGGCAAAAAAACCTTGAGCAAGACAATCGCTCCGCGCAACGCCAGCGCGATTTAGTCCGCGATATTTCTTTCATCGTCGTCGGCGTTCCCCTCTTCCTTTATCATTGGGGAGTAATTAGAAAAAAAGAAATTGTGTAAAATATGCCCGAAGAGAAAAACCACGCCGATGAAGCCCTGCCGGAAACGCCAGAATTGCGGGCGGCATTTTTGAGAGCCCGAGCAGCGGCGAGAAGGTTGGCCGCGGCCAACCAGGGCGCCTCAGCGCGCCCGGCCAAGGAAGCGGCGGCGCCGGCTACAGGTGAAAATGAAGTTGTCGCTCCTCCCGAAGAGGCGGAACGCGACAAACCAGACCCAACTGCCGGCCAAGAATGGGTGGAATACTTCCGCAAAAAGGAAAAATAAGGTGAATTCGGACTTTGTAAAAACTTAATACGCTTTGGCGAACACGGCTTGAATATTTGTTTTTTCGCCGCACGCCAGGCACTCGCCGGCTTTTGACTTCAGATCAAAGGGCAGACAACGAATAGTCGCTTTGGTTTCTTCTTTTATTTTGGCTTCGCACTTGGCGTTTCCGCACCAAGGCGAAATGACGAATCCCGGATCAGCTTCCATGACTTTTTTAAACTTGCCATAATCGGCGATCATTTGGGTGTGTTCGGTTCTGAATTTCAAAGCGCGGTCAAAAAGATTGGTTTGGATTTTTTCCAACAACTTGGTTACTTCGCTCGCCAAATCCGCTTGGGCAATTTTCATTTTTTCACTGGTGTCGCGGCGAGCGACCATAGCACAGTTATTGGCTAAATCTTTGGGGCCAATTTCAATACGTACGGGTACGCCTTTTTTTTCCCATTCATAAAATTTCGGACCGGGGCGCAGGTGCCAGCGTTTATCCACTTCAGTGCGAATGCCTGCTTTGTTAAAAACTTCAACAAATTCCTGAACTTTGGCCAACACGGCAGTTTGTTCTTCGGCGCTCCCGGCGATTGGAATAATTACCACTTGCGTCGGAGCGATTTTGGGCGGCAAAACTAAGCCGGCATCATCGCTATGCGCCATAATCAGAGCGCCGATGAGGCGAGTGCTGACTCCCCAGCTGGTTTGGTGGCCAAATTCTTCTATTCCTTCGGCATTTAAAAATTTCACATTAAAGGCTTTGGCAAAATTTTGCCCGAGCAAATGCGAGGTGCCGGCTTGCAGAGCTTTACCGTCTTGCATCAAACCTTCAATACAATAGGTGCGCACGGCACCGGCGAATTTTTCGGAGTCGCTTTTAACGCCGGTCAAAACCGGAATAGCCAAATATTCTTCGGCGAATTTACGATAAACCTCCAGCATCTCTTGGGCAAAACTATCGGCCTCATCTTCACTGGCATGCACGGTATGGCCTTCTTGCCATAAGAATTCCGTGGTGCGCAAAAATAAACGGGTGCGCATTTCCCACCGCACCACATTGGCCCATTGATTGATGAGCAGGGGCAAATCGCGATAAGAATGAATCCAATGAGAATAAACTTCGTACATGATGGTTTCCGAAGTGGGGCGAATAACGAGCGGCTCTTCCAATTCTTTGCCGCCGCCATGAGTAACAACCGCGCATTCCGGAGCAAAACCCTCCACGTGCCGGGCTTCGCGTTTCAAATAACTTTCGGGAATAAATAACGGGAAATAGGCGTTCTTAACCCCTTTAGCTTTAAACATATCATCAAGCTCGCGTTGCATCCGCTCCCAAATGGCATAACCGGTGGGCTTAATAACCATGCAGCCTTTGACCGGCGAATGCTCGGCCATATCGGCCGCCGCGATAACATCTAAATACCACTGGGAATAATCTTGCGCGCGGGTGGTGAGTTTTCTAGTTTCGCCAGCCGATCCATTTTTTGCGGGTTGTTTGGGCATAGACATATATTTAATTATTCCAATATATCATTAAACGCACAGAAAAGAAAGAAATTATTAAATATAGACGCTTAATCTTGACAAAATTGCCATTTTAGAATATAATTCAGCCACTTTTAATTCAGGTGGGACCCTCCGCCAAAGGCGAACACAGCGCCATTCGGAGGGGCTACTACCACTAACATACCAAACGTATGTCCAAAAGAATGGCCGCCCTCGCGGCAAAAGTAGACAAAAAAAAGGTCTACGCTATAGATGAAGCCGTCAAGCTTCTCAAAGAAACCAGCGGCGTCAAATTTGACGCGAGTGTGGAGATTCACGCCAACTTGGGCATTGACCCCAAAAAAGGCGAACAGCAAATTCGCGCCACCGCCACTCTGCCGCACGGCACGGGAAAAAACAAAAAACTCGCCGCGTTCGTCGCTCCGGAAAAAGAAAAGGAAGCGAAAGACGCCGGAGCCGATGTGGTTTATGGCGAGGAAGATATCAAAAAAATAAAAGATACCGGCAAAATTGATTTTGAAATTGCCGTCACCACGCCAGATATGATGCCAAAACTAGCCGCGATCGCTAAAGTGCTGGGACCCAAAGGCTTGATGCCAAACCCAAAAACAGAAACGGTCAGCCCCAACCTCAAAAAAATGATTGAGGAATTAAAAAAGGGTAAAATCACTTTCAAAAATGATGACACTTCCAACATTCATCAAATCGTCGGCAAAGCGAGCTTCTCGGAGGCACAACTAAAAGAAAATATTACGGCTTTTTTGGAAGCTCTTAAAAAGGCCAAGCCTTCTACCGCCAAGGGAACATACATCAAAAGCTTGTCGGTGTGCACCACCATGGGCCCGGCTATTCGCCTCTCCGAAACGATCTAACAAAAAATCACAATGAAAAATCCTCTCCCTTTTGGGGGGAGGATTTTTTTCTACCCGCGCATTGACAGGCCATGTTTGTCTGCTATACTACTTGAAATTTCTTATCCTTCCTAACAACGCCAACTATGGCCGAAACCACCTACGTTCGTCCCAGCTGGGACGAATATTTTATGGAAATCGCCAATACCGTATCAAAACGGGCCACTTGCGATCGCGGCCGTTCGGGATGCGTAATAGCGCGCGATAAACAGGTTTTGGTAAGCGGGTACGTGGGCGCTCCTGGCGGCCTCTCCCACTGTGACGAAATCGGCCACCAAATGAAATCAACCATCCACGAAGACGGCCGTAAGACGGATCACTGCGTCCGCACCACTCACGCCGAACAAAATGCCATTTGCCAAGCGGCAAAATCAGGCATCGCCATCAACGGCGCCACTCTTTACTGCCGAATGACGCCTTGCGCCGTCTGCGCCAAGATGATCATAAATTCGGGTATCAAGCGCGTGGTTTGCGAAAAAAAATACCAGGCGGCAGCTGATTCTGAAGCCATGTTCCGGCAAGTCGGCGTTGAGTTGGCATACTTTAGCGAGGAGATCCAGCAATATCTTAAAAAATGATATGCCTAAAATTATCCTCGGCCTCGTAGGCGAAATAGCCGCCGGAAAAAGCACGGCCACGGAATATCTGAAACAAAAATACGGAGCAGTATCGTTCCGTTTTTCTGATCCGCTCCGCGATATACTCGCGCGCTTGCATATAGAAAATTCCCGCCCCAACTTGCAGGCTCTCTCCACGTTTTTGCGCCGGCAATATGGCGAGGACCTGCTCTCCAAAGTGATGGCGCTGGATGCAGGGCAGTCGCCCTCCCAGCTCATCATCACCGAGGGCATCCGTCGGCCGACGGATGCCGCCGATTTAAAAAAATTTGATAACTTCCATATTATCTCGCTGGCCGCACCGGAGCGAACGCGCTACCAGCGACTTATCCAGCGCTCCGAAAACGCCGACGATAAAACTAAAACCTGGGAACAGTTTCAGGCCGACGGGCGGGCGGAATCTGAACAAAAAATTAAAGAGACCGCGGCGCAGGCGGATTTTATTATTGATAATAAAGGAACGACTAAACATCTGTACAGACAGATTGATGATGTTGTTAAAAGGCTTCAATCATAAACGTCATTATGAAGGTCGCAATAAAACGAATTGATAAAACACTGCCACTGCCCGTTTACCAGACGCCGGGCGCGGTGGCGTTTGATCTTTACGCGCGCGAAGCCGCCGCTATCCCGCCCCAAAGCGTGGCGCGCATTCCCACGAACGTTATTATTGAGGTGCCGGCGGGCTATATGCTCTATGTAAAAGACCGCTCCAGCACGGCCAGTCGCAAAAAGCTTCTGGCCACCGCCGGATTCGTTGACCAGGATTATTGCGGCGAAGGCGACGAAATCCTCCTCCAGGTGTATAATTTTAGTCAGGAGCCGGTGACAGTGGAGCGCGGCGAACGCCTCGGGCAGGGGGCGCTGATAAAAATTGAAAGGGCCGAATGGATAGATGTTGACCAGCTGTCCGCCAAGAACCGCGGCGGCTTCGGCACGACCGGCCATAGTCATTGACAGTATGAAAAAAAAGAACTCAACCAAAGCCGGCGCGGTGGCGGCGCAGGCCAAAGTTATACTGCAAGAGTTTAAGCAACGGCTGGAAGAAATCCGCCAGGAAGCGCTGACGCTGATAGGAGCGCATGAGCAGAAAAAAATATCAGCCGTTCGGCAAGGCATCAAAAATATAATCGCCTAATTTTTTATTTGCGCTATGAGAAGATACCTTGAACCGGAAGAAGGCGGCCTCGGCGGCCTGGCTGAACGTACGCCGCGGCCGTCGCCAGCGCGCGAAACAGTCGAACAGCCAGCCGACGCCGCAGTCGTTATTGAACGCTCGCTCGGGCAAATTAAAGCCGAGAAAGAAGCCCTGCAAAGACATATAAAAGGGCTGTCTAGACTAGTGGAATCGCCGAGCGATGTTCGCGCTCTGGAAAATTTACAAAAACGGGCCGACAGATTGGCGGCGGAATACGCTGATAAAATTGCCGCTCTCAACGATGCGGGAGAGGAAGACGAGGTGACAGAAGTGGACATCTTGCCCAATGAGATGGGTGAAGTCGATGTCGCTGAAACTAAAGAGAGCCGGCCAGCCGAGCCGAAACTGTCCGCGTTCCAAGAACGCGTCAACAAACGCGTGGCCGCGTGGAAAGCGCAACTTAAGCCAGTTGTTGAAACAACGGAACAAAAAGGCCAATTCCAGTATCTGCTTGACGAAGCCGCCAAGAAACAGCCCGCTCCAAATTCAGAGATTCAAAAAAGACCGCCCCCGCCGCCAGAAGACTGGGCTGACGAGGAAAAAACAGAACCTGGAGAGCCATTTAAGGCGGAACAAAATCTTGCCGCAGGAGAAGAGCTCGGTGAAAAAGCCGAGGCTCTAGCGCGAGAACAAGGCATCAAAGCATTTCTCACCCCAGAAGAACAGATGGCGGAGCAGGCGGAGGAGCGGGAAAAAATGATTCAACTGCTTGAAGAAGCGGAGCTTGATTTGGATATAGAAAAAAATACAGAATTGCGCCAAGGCCTGCCAAGAGACGCCGGAGACCGACTGGTGGCTTTAGAAATTGCCCAACAACAAGCTAAAGACATACTACATATTACCGATGAAATTGCCCCTATAAAGGAGGCGGCCTGGTTGCTGAGCGCCTTACCTGAAGAAAATGAACTGGATGGCCCGGAACAAAGCCCCTCTGGCAACAAAAGGGAACAAACACTGGCCGAAGAAAAACAGCAACTCAAAGAGGGGGAACGGAACCGGCGTGATCTTGAACGGCTCTCAAAAACTCCGACAACAGCGAGGGAAAACGCCGGCTACGATGCCCTGCGCGCTTACAAAGACTACGCCACCGAGTTTGCTCCGAGGGCCAGCTTGCCCGACCGATCGTTTTTGGAAACAACGCTCGCCCTTGGCGGCAATCAGAAAAAAATCGCGCGCGAACTACTGGAATCTTACCGGCGCTACTGCGTCAAACAAAATAGCCGGAAAAAGCCCAAGATGAGTTTGGAAAAATTCGTATCCGATAACCCGGCTCTGAATACCAAAAAACCGGAGCGCCGTGAAGCGGTCAATAATCTGCGCGTGTTTTTTGGCTTAAAAAAACAGCCGACGGAAAACCCCCCGTCTCCGCCTAGTTTATTGGGGAAGGTGTGGGGATTCTTTCGCCGGCAAAAAACATCCTAGCTTGTCGCTATGCGAGCCTATCTTGATATCGTGAAAAAGGTGTTGGAACAGGGCGTAAAAAAAGCGGATCGCACCGGCACTGGCACGCTCGCGATCGCCGGTGCCATGTTTGAACATGATATGGCCGAAGGGTTGCCCCTGCTCACCACCAAAAAAGTGCCATTCAAAGTGGTGGCGACCGAGCTGGAATTTTTTATCAAAGGTATCACGGACAAACAGTGGCTCAAAGATCGCAACTGCCATATTTGGGACGAATGGTGCTCGCCTCTGAAAATTCCCTATGACCACGACGAGGCCACCAAGAAAAAAATGGCCGACGAACGCGACCTCGGCCCAATTTATGGTTTTCAATGGCGGCATTTCGGAGCGGATTACGCGAGTTATGACACAAATTACAGCGGCCAAGGCGTCGATCAATTAAAAAAATTAGTGGAAACTATAAAAACCAACCCAAATGACCGGCGCATGCTGGTCTGCGCCTGGAATCCGATCCAGCTTCCGGAAATGGCTCTGCCTCCCTGCCATTATAATTTCCAAATAACCGTAATAAACGGCCGCTTGAATTTGATGTGGAACCAGCGCTCGGTAGATACTATGCTCGGTTTGCCTTTCAACATTACCAACTATGCCCTATTATTACATCTGCTCGCCAAAGAAACTAATCTTAAAGAGGGCGGGTTAATCGGATTTTTGGGCGACGTGCATATTTATTTGAACCATATTGACGGTGCCAAAGAGCAGTTGACCCGCGACCCTAACCTCTACCCGCTGCCCCAAATTGAAACCAAAAATTTCACTTCTATATTTAACTGGCAGCATACTGACACTGAACTCACCGGCTATCAGAGCTACCCAAAAATTCCGTTTAAAATAGCAATATAAGTCTGTTTTAATCCTCACTTAATCTGTCTAAATCTGTGTTTTCTCTGATCGCCGCGGTGGCCAAAAATAATTGTATCGGGAAAAATAACAAAATTCCTTGGAATATACCAGAAGATTTTCAATATTTTAAAAAAACTACTTTGGGAAAAACTTGCGTCATGGGGCAGGCTACCTTTGAATCAATTTTGGGGTACCTCGGCAAACCATTGCCGGGAAGAAAAACCGTGGTGGTAACCTTGGACAAAAATTATCAAGCTCCGGCCGGAGTGGTGATTTTATTTTCTTTAGACGACGTGTTTTCTCAATTGCAAAATGAGGATGTTTTCATCTGCGGCGGCGCCAGCATTTATCGCCAGACTATTGACCGAGTTGACACGCTATACATCACCCAAATAGATAAAATTGTGGACGGCGACGTATTTTTTCCAGAAATCAATAAAAATATCTGGAAAGAAACCTGGCGTGAAAATCATGAAGGGTTTGCTTTTGTTATCTACAAAAAATAACTATGTTCATCATCGTTGACGGTCTGGACGGTAGTGGCAAAAGCACCATCATTGAAGCGTGGAAAGACCGCCTAAAAAAAGAAGGCAGCGGCATCTTTGACCTGCGCGCGTACTGGAAAGAGCATGGGCGCTCGCCCGAGCTTGATGAACTTAAAGCCTATGATTTCATTTTCAGCGCCGAGCCCAGCTACAGCGGAGTGGGCAAAATTATCCGCGAAGAGCTGATTAAAAACGGCTCGCGCTACCCCGAGTTCGCCATTGCCGAAGCCTATTCTTTAGACCGCCTGATTCTTTACACCAAACTCTTGATACCACTTCTCAAACAGGGCCGGTGTATAATTCAAGACCGCGGAGTGAGCACTTCACTTTCTTACCAGGCGCTATCGGGGAAAATACCTACAAAAATACTTGCCGGGTTGCCGGGCAATGCCCTCGCTCTGAAATACCGCCCCGACCACTTAATTCTCGCCACCGTCAAACCGGAAACCGCGCTCCGGCGACTGGAAAAACGACACGACAAACGCGATAATGTTATCTTTGAACAGCTGGCATTTCAGCGGCGAGCGGCGAAACGATTCGCTTCCGTAAATTACCGCAAACTTTTTTCCTCCCGCGGCACAATGGTTCACGAGTTGTCGGGCGAACTGCCACCTGCTATAATGAAAGAACAGGCGCTTGCCTTATTACAAACTATTTTAAAAAAATAAATCTATGCTCATTGGAGTTTCCGAACTTATCGCCAAAACATGGCAAATCTATCGCGCCAACCGAGGAACGCTCGTTCCCTACATCGCATCTTTTTTCCTGCCCCCGGTGGCGCTCTTTTTGGCCGGCCTGGCCGGCATCTATATCAGCCGCTCCAGCACGCTGAATACCGCCACCAACATCACTCTCCTTGTTCTCATCACTGCCGCCGGCCTGTTTGCTGTCTGGAATTCCATCGCTTTGACGGCCGCGATGGGGGCGCTTGCCCGCGGGCAGAGCGCACTGCCGTGGAAACAAACATTTTTGTCTACGCGACGCGCTGTCTGGCCAGTCATCTTTTCCGGGATTGTCGTCGGGTTAATTGTCTTCGGCGGCACTATCCTTTTTGTCGTTCCCGGCATCATTTTTTTAGTATGGTACGCGTTTACTTACTACCGCATTGTTCTTGACGGCTACCCGGGCCTCAGCGCGACTCTTCGTGAAAGCAGACAGCTGGTCCGCGGCCGGTGGTTTGATATTGCCGTCCGCGTCGCGGTTCCGACCGTTTTGTTCGCCTTGTGCTCGGCCTTTCTGCGCGGGCTTATTGCCGCCATTCTTCTGTACGCCCCTACCTCCGAATTCATTGACCGAGCAACGCTAAACCTGCTCAGCGCCGCTATCCAGGCGGCCATCGCCCCGTTGCCAATCATTGCCGGAGTACTCCTCTACCAAAGCGCCAAGGACAACCCGTTGCTGGTGACTGAACCGCATAGTTAAGCGACATTTTGGCTGGCTACAATATCCTCAAAAAAACTAGCCGAAAGCGGTTTAGGTTTTTTATTTTACAATCATCCTATTGAACACCGTTGGCCTTGACAAAAGGGGCTTATTTATGTTATTGTTTTTCGTTGGCTTTATAGCCAAAAATAAATCGTTTAAAAAAATATTGCGGCTTACAGTGACGCCAAAAGCCCATCAGACATAGAGAGCTGGCCGTCTTTAAGCGTCACTGGGATAAGCCCGGTGAATAAGCAAACAAAAGGAGTGTGTCAATACTTTTGTGTAAATGAGCTGTGCATAAGCACGGTTTTTTGTTTTAAGAAAGTTTTAACCGGTCGGGAAAGAGAATGGCCAGTTGTG
>Ga0075994_104_pt1 | contig 46391 bp, 31 predicted proteins | sample RifGroA2_FD_68040 | JGI IMG/M metagenome (GOLD analysis project Ga0075994, IMG submission 68040) | Parcubacteria (Magasanikbacteria) bacterium GW2011_GWA2_50_22 | reverse complement strand
AAGGTTGAGCCAAGGAAAAAATTAATTCCCGCTAAGGTGTCATTTTTGATTACCCAACCGAGATGTGTTTCGGTGTCATAGTTAGATTGCTTGACACGCCGCTTGGGTAGAGAGTAGTATTTGATTGTGGCCGGCATGCGCCCTAGTATTACCTTAGGTTTTCGGGGTTAGCGTGTCCGGCCGCTTTTAATTTTTGCGGATTGTGATTTGGGCAGGTTTTATCACTACAACGCTCGGGAATAGTTTTTGTGCCTTCCATCATAAGTGCGCCGCACATGCTGCAAAGATTTCCGGTTGGTCGCGTTTTAATCGCGTGTTTGCAGTCAGGGTAATTTGAACAAGAATAGAAAAAACCGAATCGGCCACGACGTTCCGTCATTTCTCCTTTTTTGCACACCGTACACTGCACGCCGGTTTTTGTCTTTGCTTCTTCCGCAGGATCTTTTTTAACAAATTTACATTTCGGATAATTACTGCACGCCACAAAACGGCCGAAGCGTCCCTCGCGTTCAATCAACTGTCCTGCCTTACATTCTGGGCAGGCCTCGCCTATTTCTTTTGGCGGAGCGATTTCGCTGCCATCTTCTTTGCGCGCGCCTACGCATTTTGGGAAATTGACACAGCTCATAAAGCGACCAACTTTAGAAAGTTTGTACACCATGGAGCTATCGCATACCGGGCAGAGAAATTCTTTTGGTGCCTCTCCCATATTGGTAATTTTAGCAATCGCCCCTTTTCCTTTAACGGCTTTATGAAAAGGTGTGTAGAACTCCGTAAGCGTGTTTTCATAAGTGCGCTTGCCTTCAGCTATCTCGTCCAGCTCGTCTTCCATTTTTGCCGTAAAAGTGTCGCTGATATAATCGCCAAAGTTTTGTTCAATAAAAGAGCTTACCACATCGCCTGTCGCAGTAGGCATAAGCGTGCGATTTTGATTTTCCACATAGCCGCGGTCTTCCAAAGTTTTTATGATGGAAGCGTAAGTGGATGGCCGGCCAATATCACGCTTTTCCAGCTCTTTAACCAGCCCAGCTTCACTGTAGCGGTTTGGCGGTTGGGTTTCCTTGCCTTCAAAATGTGCCTCAATAAGCGTAAGCGACTCGCCCTTCGCGGTTTTAGGAAGTTCAACTTCTTCGCCGCGGGCGGCCGGATCAGCTTTGAGCCAACCGTCGCCGACGATCCGTGAGCCATTTGCGGCAAAGTCCGGGATTGTATCTCCCAAAATATTGACTACTATTTTGGTGCGCGCAACTTTAGCGTCTGACATTTGGCTAGAGAGCGCGCGGGCCCGTATAAGCTCATACAACTTACTTTGCTCCTCGCTTTCCCCGCAGTTGCGCACGCTCGCGTCGGTTGGGCGAATCGCTTCGTGCGCCTCTTGGGCAGATTTGCTTTTGGTTTTATACTCACGCGCTGATACGTACTCCGCCCCGAACTCTTTTTTGATAACCGCAATAAAATTTGCCTGCGCCTCTTTTGCCAGGTTTACACTGTCGGTGCGCATATAAGTAATGTGTCCGGCCTCGTAGAGTTTTTGCGCGACGCGCATGGTGCGCGAAGGAGAAAATCCCAGGCGAGTGCTGGCGGTTTGCTGTACGGTTGAGGTGGTAAATGGCGGACGCGGCGCGCGCGACTGCTGCGATTCTTCAATATTTTTGACAATCCATGCGCCGGCTTCAGCCGCGGCAATTATGGTTTTTGCCTCGGTTTCGGTTTTTGGTTCTTTAAGGCAAGTGGCAGAAAATGTCGCGCCTTGTTTGGTTTTGAGATTCGCGGTTAAAACCCAAAATTTTTCCGGTACAAAGGCGCGTATATCGCGTTCGCGCTCCATGAGTATTCGCAAGGCAGGGGATTGCACTCGGCCGGCCGACAGTCCATAGCGAACTTTTTTCCAAATGAGACCGGAAAGGTCATATCCAAAAAGACGATCCAACACCCGACGCGCTTCTTGGGCGCGTACCAATTTACCGTCAATATCACGTGGATGCTCAAGCGCTTCGGCCACGGCGCGCTTAGTAATTTCATGAAACACGATTCGCTTGGGTTGCTTTAAACCCATGGTTTGCGCCAGGTGCCAGGCAATCGCTTCGCCTTCGCGATCAGGGTCAGGAGCTAAAATCACCTCGTCTGATTTCTTGACCACTTCACGCAATTCACCAATGACCTTTTGTTTCTCTTTTAGTATTTGATAGCGCGGCACAAACCCACCCTCAATATCAACAGCGTCTTTGTTGCTTTTGGGCAAATCGCGGATATGGCCATAGGAAGATTTCACCGTGAAGTCATGGCCTAAGAATCTAGACAGAGTTTTCGCTTTTGTTGGAGATTCGACAATAACTAATTTCATCCCGTTAGAAGCAGGTCGCGGTCCTTCCGCCCTGCTGGTTAGAGTTAAATGAAATAAAGTTGACTTTTTGCATACAATAGTTTTGTGGAATATCGCGACCGCGGCTTCTAACGGGATTCATACCTTAGCGTGCCAATACGTAATTTTGCCCGCCGATATGCCTCACTTTACCTTTCATCTCCATAAGCGTCAAGGCTGAACTTACTTCTGCGGTATTCATTTGCGTCGCTTTGATAAGCTCGTCAATATGGATCGGGTCTCCTATTAAGTGGGCCAATATTTTTTCCTCCATGGGATTATCAGGGAGAATGCTTTTAGCCTCCAGCGTAGCTTTTAGGTCTTGCAAATTAAGGGCATCAAGCACATCGTCAGCCGCAAGCACGGGATGCGCCCCCATTTTTAGAAGATTGTTTGGCCCTACACTCGTTGGACGGTTAATGTCTCCGGGGACGACAAAAACCTCGCGATTTTGCTCCAGGCTATGATTAGCCGTAATCAGCGATCCCGAATCTTCCGCAGCCTCAATGACCAAGGTCCCGCGCGACAAACCGGAAATAATGCGGTTGCGGTGCGGGAAATGATAGGGCACAGCAAGGGTGGCGGGCGGATATTCAGAAACCAGCGCGCCTTCCTGCTCAATAAGGCGTTCCGCAAGGCCGCGGTTGGAAGTAGGGTAAATACTTGCCTTATCGCAACCGCCGCCTAAAACCGCAATGGTCGTGCCTCTTTCGCGGAGCGTAGCCTCATGCGCCAAAGCGTCAACACCCAGCGCCAAGCCCGAGACAATTGTCAATCCGGCGCGGGCGAGCGGTGCAACGATTTGTTCAACAATTTGACGGCCGTACGGCGTGACCATGCGCGTGCCGACAACAGCAAGGGTATAGGGATTTTGCGGCAACTTTCCACGGATAAAAAGCGTGTGCGGCGGATCATGAATTTCTTTAAGGAGTGCGGGATATTGTGTGTCATTCCACGTCACCACCTCTATACCTTCCCGGTCCAATTCTTCTCGTTGTTTCTCTAGATTCTGATCGTGGCGCCACGCCGCAAACTCGGCCGCCACGTTTTCATCTAATCCGGCACGCACAAGGTCTTGTGCCGACGCTTCCCATATCTGTTTTGCTGTGGAAAATGTTTTCAAAAGCGTCCGCAGCCGCAACGGCCCGATTTTATCAAATCTCGCCAGGGCTTGATAATAAATTTTTTCGTCCATTTTTAGGTTTTATTTATCTCGGTCTGTGTTCGGTCATGTCCGAGCTCAAATATCATTTGCACCGCATGGGCAACAAGGGCAAGCGTTTTTTTAAGCTTAGCCTGCTCCAAGCGCGAAAAAGGCTTTAACACAAAACTCTCGGCCGCTCCTCGCTTGAGGCCAATGCCAACCCGTAGTCTCCAGAACTCCTTGGTGTGTAGGGTATCAATTATCGATTGCACGCCCCGGTGTCCCGCACTGCCGGCGCCAAAGGCAAGGCGCAGTGTGCCGAGCTTAAGATCCAAGTCATCATGTATAACGAGTAAGTCTTGGGGCACAAGCTTATAATACTGCAAAGCCACCCGCACTGCCGCGCCCGAATCGTTCATAAAAGTTTGAGGTTTTAGCAAAATAACTTTCTCGCACATGAGCTTGGTTTCAATTAGTTCCGCATCAAATTTTTTATTGAATTTCCAAGTGTTGTCTACAGTAAACTTTTGGCCTAAGCTGTCTAAAACAGCAAAGCCAATATTGTGTCTGGTTTTTTTATATTCCTCGCCCGGATTGCCCAGGCCTACAATCAGTTGCATATAAATATTTTTTAGTATATCAACCCATTGACTTTTTGTCGAAAATATGATATCAAAGAGGGTGCTCTTTACAGGAGGAGAACATGATGGAGTCGCAGATGCGGTCGCTCTTTGATGAGCGCGGCCGTTGCATCCCGCACATGATTTCTTGTAGTAGTGGTGTTGGTCTGCGGGAGAGCAGGATTGTGGATCCCGAGCCCTGGTTAAGGCTTGATCAGCCGCGCATTGACTATGCGGCGTGCTTCGCGCGCATCGTCAACTACTTCATGAGCGGTGTGAAGTACTGGTTTACAAGAAGGCTACCGATTTTGGCAGAGGAGTTCGAGCGGCGTAGCCGCGCCATCCTCGAGCGTCTCGATGCGGACAGCCGTACCGCGAACATTCTCAAAGGCGTGTATCTCCCGTTCTGTCTGCCAGTTTGCAAAGTGGCAGATTATGGCACGTTCTTCGAGAAGACTTTACTTCCCGCGATTGACCGCGCCTATCAAGCAAGTAACCCAAAAGGGAGAGGCGTTCTAAGATACCAGCAGGCCGGATTGTACGCAGGACAGATAACCACAGTTCATGGTAGTCGTCACGAGAATTTCATGGACGCACTGTCCCAGAGAACAGTCGTGGGACTGTACTTTCCCACCGTGTTCCGGGGCTTTTCGGTCGAGGCTGATCTCGAACAATTGGAGCATCTGCCGGACGAGTTTCTGCTTGCGGGTGCGATCGAGACCGCGGTGGCCTGTGTCATTTATCCCCAGTTGTGGAAGTGTCTCAGTCTATTCTTAGACTGCGCAGCGGTGCGATGGCAGGACAAGGAACGGAGTGGCTTGTCCCTGAAGACGATTTCTATCCAGCCTGACGCCACGCGAGGGGCTATGATCAGAGAGGCATTCCTCAACTGCCAAGATCGCCATCTGTCCACACACTCTGGAGGGCTCGTCGTTCTCGGTTAGGGGTTTTGGGTTTTGGTGGGGTACGACCAACGATCGTGCGTACCCCACTTTTTCTTTTTCCATAAAATACAAAAACCCGCCAGTGAAGGCGGATTTTCGATGTTTAAAAGAATCACCCGCGTTCTTGCCTTACCCAAATTTTAATTGGTGTCCCTTCAAAATCATAAAACTCGCGCAAGCGATTTTCAAGATAACGCAAGTATGATTCGTGGAGGGATTGTTTGGGTCCGATGGCCACGACAAAAGTCGGGGGCTCGGTAGCGGTTTGTTCAATACTCCTAATAATTGGATGACGGGTGCCTTTTCCTTTAGTGGGTTTATGGCGCAGAATAAACTTGGGCAAGAGGTCAACCATTTCCTCATCCGGAATGATGCGTTTGCGATTTTGCAGGACATTAAGCGCGAGCGGCAAAAGTTTTTGCACGCCATGTCCGGTAAGCGCCGAGATAAAGACAACCGGGGCAAAGGTAAGGCCTGGCAAGCCGAAATGGATTTGTTTCATTAATAGATTGCCTTCACGGGTGGTGCGCCCCTCACCCGGCCTGCGGCCACCATCTCCCCGCGGGAGAGGGGAGGGTGAGGGTTTTTCGCCCAGCAAGTCCCATTTGTTGACGACGATTATTACGCCCTTCCCCTCCTCATGAATTAAACCCGCCAAATGCTTATCCTGTTCATCAATTCCGCTTTCTCCGTCAATTACAAATAGAGCCACATCTGACCGTTTTAATATATTCCAGGTTTTATCCACCCCGGCTTTTTCCATGCCCGGCTCAATCTTAGCTTTTTTACGGATGCCCGCTGTATCTATGAGCAAGATGTGCTTATTCTTAAAGTCTAGGCGTGTATCTTGCGGCTCACGGGTAGTGTGGGGAATTGGCGAGACAATGACTCTTTCCTCGCCCAATATTTTGTTTAGGAGTGATGACTTTCCGACATTCGGTTTGCCAATAATGGCGATGCGGAGGTCGGGCGTTGGATACGGAGGCAAGGCCTCCGTTCGAACGGAGGCCTTGCCTCCGTAAATTTCAATATTTAAATATTTAAATATCAGGTCAAGTAGGTCGCCTACGCCAATCCCGGTTGCCGCTGAAATAGGGCGCGGCTGACCGAGCCTCAAGCGCTGCCATCGCGGGTCATCGGCTAAATCTCTCCATTTTTGGGTTTCAGCTTTATTGCCCACGAGTATGGTTTTGTCTTTGTAGGGCAAAAGCTCTTTTGCTAAATACGCCTCGGATGGTTGTAATCCCACGCGCAGATCCACTAAAAAAACAATCAGGTCCGCTTTTTTCAACGCGAACTTTACTTGTTTGCGGATTTCTTTTTCAATCGTGTCGGTTTTTCCTATATCAAGCCCGCCAGTATCTACTACGCGAATCTCATGACCGCGCCAAAGGCAAATCCCTTCAGTGCGGTCGCGCGTGGTGCCCGCTACTTCCGAGACAATGGCTTTGGTTTCTTCAATCAGGCGATTGAAAAGCGCGGATTTTCCGACATTGCGGCGGCCGATTATGACAACGGTGGAAAGCATAGGCGGGAGTTATGGTGTGGCGTTTTGCCCGAGTATAACAATGAAATCTACGGCTCGTTGACTCAATAAACGCGTCGGCCTCCCGTCTGCTATCTGCGCGTTCAGTTTTTGTTTTAGCTTTTCCAAGGCCGGATTTTTTCTGCCGCTTGTTAGATCATATATTAGTGTATTTTGCACATCGCGCGTTTCCGCATTGCCAACCTCGGCAATGCGGAAACCAATCGTTTCAAGCTCACTTTTTGTCTTGGCGGCGAGTCCCGGGATATTTGTGCCGTTTTGTATTTCAAGGAGCGTGGTTTCAGCATTTTTGGGAGCAGAAGACGGGATTGTCTCGTTTTGATTTATGAGTTCCGTCGCAATCCGTCTAACCTCGCTCCAGTCGCCGTTTCTGGGTTCCAACATAAAGGCCCCATTATATTGACGGGCAACCAGTACCCCCTCTGGACCATCGTCTATCACCCGAGTGATGACATCGTTTTGGTCGAGATTCTTTAAGAGCTTTGTAAGACGCACCCCTTCCCAGAAAGCAACATTGGTTTGGATGTTGGAAGATAGCGACTCCAAGATGGATTTAAGCCGCTGGGGCCGCAGAAGCACGTCAAATGAAAGAAAACGTTCTTTAAGGGCAAGCAGGATCTTTTGCTGTCGCCGCGAGCGCGCAAAGTCACTGCCTTCGCCGTTTGTGCCATGGCGCGAGCGGGCGAATTTCAAGGAGGTCTCTCCATTCATGGCGGCGTGCCCCGCTTGAAAGGAAACGGGTGAGTAGCCGTAATTCTCATCAGGATAGAGCGGGTCGTAAAACGCGCGTTCCACAGTAACCTCAATTCCGCCGACGGTATCAATAATCTCTTTGAAGGCTTTGAAGTCTAGACGGATATAATAATGAATAGGCTGGTCTATGATTTCGGAAAGAGTTTGGGCGACTGCTGCTGCGCCGGTTCCCGGGGCTTCCAGCTCGGCATAAGCATTGATTGAGTTTACGCGTCCCAACCCGCGACTTGGAGTTTTGACTAGAAGATCGCGCGGGATTGAAAGCATGCCGATTTTCTTGTCCGAAGGGCGCAGGCTCAAAACAATAATCGTGTCAGTCAAAGTTGCGCCCTCATGCCCTACTCCGCCCATGCCCAAAAGCAAGATGTTGATGCGGTTAGTCTCCTCTCCTTTTAGCATTTTTTCGCGGGCAAGAGTCAGCGCCTTAAGATGCGCCAAGATAACCCCCGGCTTAAAACCTAACTCTGCCGCGATAAGGTAGCCGCCTATTGCGGCATTGATAATAAGAAATATTAAGGCGGAAAATAAAAATAGGACGGTACGCCGCGATTCTATTTGTGATGCGGGTTTCTGGCTCGGGGGTTTGAGGAGGTCCGGCGATTGGGTAATAAATACGCAGGAATAGCAGAGCTATTTCGAGTAATTTTCAACGAGTCGCAGCCGTATTTGGGAAGAAATGGCCAAAATGGATATTCGGCAACAGTCCCTTTATTCTTGCTCCCGTTCCTTTCTCTATGGCCTATATTGATAGCAGCGCGAACCCTGTACCAGAACAAGTTCGATACTGGGCAGGTCGCATACGAGAGGCGGCGAGAGAACGGACACTCCCAATCGGAACGGATGCGACGCGCCCGACGCGATCAAATAGGCTGGAAAATCTGAAAAGATTGTACCACTGATCTTTTCCTTCGACAATGCTTAAGTACAGGACAGGGCGGCAAAAACGGCTAAATCAAAGGTGGGGATTCCAAAACCCCACACCAAATTGGTGTGGGGAGCAAATTTGCGCCGGATAAAATAGAGAGTGCGCCATCTGCTACAAAAGAGAAACCTCCAATTTGGTGCCAAGGGCTTTGGCGACTTTTTCTAGAAATGCCAGTGAGGGATTGTAGTTGCCTGACTCCAGTCGCGCGATGGCTGATTGTTTGGTTCCAATTTTTCGTGCCAGCGCCGCTTGGGTGAGACCCTTTTCAATCCGTTTTTCAATGATCGCGGCGATTAAAGCAAACTCAACCTTGAGTTCATCGTAGGCTTTGCGCACCTCAGAATCTTTAAGGAGTTGCTTTTTGACTTCAGCGTAGGATTTCATACTATCCACATTATAACTTATGTGTTATATTCTGTCAAGCGCCTGTAATTTTGGTGGGCAGTGCGCAGTTTTTTCTCGGGTATTTTCTGGGATTTTTTTACAAATCCGTGCAGGAGGAAGACAGTATCCCTGTGAAACGTGTAGAAGATGCGCACCTCCTGCTGGCCTTTTACCCGTAACTCAAATAAACGATGGTCAATCTTTTTGCTGTGCGGCATTCCTAGTTGATGCCCAAACTGTTTCAGGAGATCAATGGTACGCAACACTTTGGCGATTGTCTGTTTTTCTAAATCATCAATGAACTGCTCAATCTTTTCATCAAAAAATTGTACCTCCATAGTATTCGTAATTTCAATAACACTATAAACTTTGCCAAATTCTATATGGTTCGCTCGGCCGAAGTGCAAATGGGCGATGCTGGGATCGGACCAGCGGCCTTTCGGATGTGAACCGAACGCTCTACCACTGAGCTAATCGCCCAAAATTTAGACGGTGTATGCACGCATATTTTTTCTATGTATGAACACCTCGCTATCTGCTTGTTTTTTTACGAACTACTTTATAATTAACTATTTCGAAACCACTGTCCATGGTTATTTGAATTGAACCCTCGTCAATTTGTTTTCTAAGAGGCGAAAGATCAGTGAAGGGACTGCCAATTATATTGAGAACACCGATGGGAATGGTGGCCAGTGGCGATATGTCAGATGCTTTTGTATGCAAGAGGGTAACTATAGATAACTTATTATGGTGCGCTAAAGCGCTTATATCAGTAATTGGCGAATTTATGAATTGGGCTGTCTCTATATCAGGCATATCTCTAATGAAATCAATAGAGGTTAGATGAGCGTCGCGTATAGTTACACTCCTGGTAAGCTTACCACGTAACACATCATAATTGTTTACGGGCGCATCGTGTGCATCAAAAGACCTGGTTAAAGGAGATCTTGCTAATGGGCTAATGTCGCTAACAGGAGTGTCCTCTAGCTCGAAAGACTCCAAACGCATTCCGCTTAGAAATTTAATATTGTCAAATGCGCAAGAATTAAGCGCTACTGCTTTTAGATTTGTGGTTCTTTGTAAATGCTCTCTTCCTATAATATCACAGTGCCAAAGTGTTAGGAGACGGAGATTGCGTAGCGCCTCATCGTCAAGCTGACTAAAATCAACAATGCCTCCCCCAAGTCTTATCTCCGTCAAGGGCACATTCTTAACGCCGCTCATGTCGAGCCTTTGGTGTTGTGCTTGGTACAATAGATCGTGATAACGTTGTCTGGTATGGCTCTTTACGTCTTCGCCCGCGTTACTCGTTTCGATCTCTAGCCAGTTTTCCCGCGCTTGATAAGCATCTCGACTATAAACAGTTACGTTCTTCAAAACCCCCGTAACTTTAGCATGCATAATTACTTCTGGCTGCAAGACATATGGCCGAGCTTCTGCCAAAACGGGTGTTGAGGGCTCATCTTTTGTCTCATCGGGGAAAAATAGCTCTATGTCAGTTGGGCCTCCCAATACAGACTCTCTTCCCGCCTGTTGTAGATGTGTCTGCGCATCCTCAAAGGTCGTGGGCACATCCCTAACTTTTCTAGGTACAGGACCATCGTCACCCAGTACGCGCGTTGGCTCGGGGATGTTTGCGAATGAAAAAAGTGAATCGGTCGCATATTTGTTTACTGGAAGCTTGGCGCTTGGATCAGGCGTATTTCCCCTAATTAGTCTCGCTTGTGGTGGATCGCCTAAAAAATCCTTAATAAAAGAATTCGCGCTCATCATAACGGTTCCATCCAAATCTTTATTGTTCAGGGGGATGGTGGTGTGCTCAAGCGCATACCAAGCGCCCCTTACCTGTATAATCGGTCGTATGTGGTAGGTACCATTTACTATGGCATATTGCAGGAATATTGGTAATTCAGGAAAAACGGATGGCACAATACTCAACACGTATTTTGTCATGGCTTCACAATTGGCTTCCTTGTTATTCAAGAGGTCGGCCATAAAACTTGATCCTCTTAGATACGAACCGCGCTCTTGTAATATATCGTGTATCAAACGCAGAATTTTCTCCCCATCCTCCTCTTTGGCGCTTTCAGCCCTGGATTTATATTTCTTACGTATTGCGGTTAGTTGTGTTAACGCGCTCTGCATTTCAGTTTTACTAATTCCCCCGCGCTCTAGTTCCGCAAGCAAGTAAAATACTCCCGGATCGTCAACCTTATCGCCTAGTCGCGTTTTACCAATCTCCTCTCCAAATTTTTTTACCATCTCATTATAAAAAAGACGAAGTTTCCGCTCAGTTTTCTGAACGGACTCAGCGACTCTATCATGAATCTCTTCGTGGTATAGGCTTGCGGCAGCGCCACCATGTAGCGCGGTCGCAAGAGCAATTGCTCTTGGAAGATTGCCCCAGCGTTCGCTTAAACGTGTCATTAACCCCTTCTTTCTCGCTGTAGGGCCGATAGTATTTGGCTGTGAACTTCCACCCTCCTGTGGTGGTTGTGCAATATATCTCTCCGCCCCCTTCATCATATTTGTCAATTTAAACTATCTCGGTTATTGTCATATTTTGAGCATAAAATGCAAGATTTGGTCATTCCCGCGAAAGCGGAAATCCAGTCAATTCTTTAAGGTTTGTGGACCCCCGCTTCCGCGGGGGTGACAGAAAAAAAGGGTTTCGTAATTCACAGTTTATTATCTTTATGTATCAAATTTTTATAGATTATGGAAGGGCGGAAAATCTTGAATAAACCATTTTTGCGGCACGGATTAGAGTATATAGCCGAGCTCGTGCGGGTGATCGTCATTTCATTGGCGATCATTTTACCAATCCGTTATTTTCTAGTGCAGCCCTTTTACGTAAAAGGCGCCTCCATGGAGCCCAATTTTTACGACCGCGAATATTTGATCATTGATGAACTCTCTTACCGTTTCCGCGAGCCAAAACGCGGAGAGATTATAGTTTTCCGTTACCCGCTTGACCCCGCCCAGTTTTTTATCAAACGGGTGGTGGGTTTGCCGGGCGAGACTGTAGTTGTAGAAGACGGTAATATTATGATCAAAAATTTTGAATACGCCAAGATATTAAAATTAGATGAGCCGTATTTGAGCACTTCAACGCCCACGATAGGATCTAAAGACGTCAAATTGGGGACAAATGAATACTATGTTTTAGGCGACAACCGCGCATCGTCTTTGGATTCACGCTACTTCGGCCCTGTCACTCGTGATTATATTATTGGTCGAGCTTGGCTTCGGGGATGGCCAATTGATCGCATAGCGCGTTTTGTTGTGCCTGTGTATGGAATAGATCAGGATGATTCGGGAAGTTAGATGAAATTGCAAGATTTCAGATTCAAGTTTCAAGCTTCTATCTTATGTCTAAGAAGAAAAAAATCCTAAAAAAAGTGGCACGGCCTAAACTCAAACTAAAAAAAGTTACCCCGCGCCTAAAGCCGGAGACTGTCACTGCCCCCGCGCCGGTGATCAAGGAAAAAGGTGCGGAGCATCTCTCTCCGCCCCGCGGCATGCGCGATATTTTACCCGCGGATGAGGTTTATTGGAATTATATTTATGACAAGAGCGTTGCCTTAGCGCGCTCCTTTGGCTATGGGATGATTGAGACGCCAATCTTGGAACAGAAAGCGCTGTTTTTGCGCGGGGTTGGACAAACCACGGATATTGTGCAAAAAGAAATGTACGCCTTTGTAGATCAGGGCGGTGAGGAATTGGCCGTGCGTCCCGAGGCCACTGCATCTGTAGCTCGTGCCTACATTAATCATGGCATGGTCAATCTGCCGCAACCGATAAAGGTTTGGTATTTTGGCCCTTTCTTGCGCCGTGAACGTCCGCAAGCCGGACGCTCACGGCAATTCCACCAATGGGGTCTGGAATCTTTAGGGGAAGAGCATCCTATTCTTGACGCTGAAATTATTTCAGTGGCGTATCATTTGTTTAGCGATCTCGGAATATCGGTTGTCGTGCAGATCAACAGCATTGGCTGTACAACCTGTCGGCAGCAGTTTAAAACTGAATTGGTTAAATTTTATCGTTCCAAGTTTGAACTACTCTGCGATTCCTGCAAAGAGCGATTTCAACGCAACCCCTTGCGCTTGCTTGACTGTAAAGAATCCCAGTGTGAACTCCTTAAAGAAGGTGCTCCCCAGATTACCGACGCGCTTGATGACGCTTGCCGCGATCATTTTATGAAAGTGCTGGAGTATCTTGATGATGTTGGCATCCCGTACGCTTTGAATCCCTATCTGGTACGCGGTCTTGATTATTACAATCGGACGGTATTTGAATTTGTGATGGAGGACAGAGAACAGAAGACGGAAAATGGAGCAGAGACTAAAAAGACTGAACATGAAGAAGCGGTAGAAGAAGGTCCGTCCTCCGTCCCCCGTCCTCCGTCCTTGGGAGCACAATCAGCGCTTGGCGGTGGAGGCCGCTATGACGGACTGGTTGAATTGCTTGGCGGACGCCCCACCCCGGCCTGCGGTTTCTCCATTGGCATAGAGCGAACCATCGCCGCTCTGAAGGAGTTAGCCGTGCCCTTGCCGCCGCTTTTTGTGCCAAAGGTTTTCATAGCCCAGCTTGGCGAAAACGCGCGCCGTAAGGCATTTATTTTGTGGCATGCTATCCGTCGCGAAATTCCAGTCGCCGCCTCACTGGCCAAAGACGGCTTGAAGGCGCAACTGGAGGCCGCTAATCATCTGGGGGTGCGTTATGCCGTCATTATAGGCCAAAAGGAAATCGTTGATGGGACAGCGATCATCCGCGATATGGAGGCGGGGATACAAGAGATCGTTGATTATAACAAAGTAATCTCGGAGCTTAGAAAGAAATTGACGAATCAGGGGACGTAAGATACGATGAGCATGGCACGAACTAGTGTTTGTCGAAATAGTCAAAAACCTGTAGCGCGGCAGTTCATCTGCCGCCCAAAGCGGGGGGGGATAAACCCCCGCGCTACGACAACAGTCCCAACAGGCATTAAGCTGATAATCATATAGAAAGGAGCGTGATATCAATGGTAGAAGTTAAACGTAAAAGAGGCGAATCATTTGAGAGCATGTTGCGGCGCTTTAACCGTCGGATTCAGATGTCGGGAAAGTTGCTTCAAGCCAAGACCGTGCGGTTTTTTGCAGAACCAAGAAGCAAAACCGCGCGCAAGCGCTCGGCCCTGCGCAAGCTTGAACTGCAGCGCTATTACGAGAAGCTTAAAAAACTAGGAAAACTGCCGGAGGAGATTGTGGCGCGAAAATGGAAAAGATAGATTATGAAAGCTATATGAATTTCATCCAGACTATAGAGGAGGACTACAAGCGCGCGTTTAGACAGCAGGATAAACTTTTTGTTGCAGTATTGCGTCTTGTAAAAACCGCCCTAACTAATGCCGAGATTGAAAAGCGCGCCAAAGTCGGAAGCCGAGAAGCGACTCTGACCGATGAAGAGGCGTTGGCTACGGTTAAGAGGCACATTAAACAACTGGAAGAGGCTGGCGAATTATTTAGACAAGGCGGTCGCGAGGATCTTCTCAAGCAAAATGAGGCAGAGCTTCTAGTGCTTAAAAAGTATGTGCCCGCAAGTCTTCCGGAGGAAACCGTGCGTGAAGCCGTTAAAAAAGTTCTGGCCGGCCTGCCGAAGGCAGGGCCGGGTGATTTTGGAAAAATAATGGGGCTTGCGATGAAGGAACTTGCGGGGAAAGCGGATGGAGCGCTAGTTGGTAAAATTGTGAAAGAGATATTAGGAAATTGAGACTGTGGAACAATACCCGCCACCGCGTCATTCTGAGCGGAGCGAAGAATCCCGTCCTTCACGAGAATCGCGAGATCTCTTTGACAAGCTCGGGGCAGGCTCTTCACTGCGTAAAGGATGACAAAAACTGTTTTTCTACAGTCTCAATATAGGAATTAGCCCCTAGTTCCATGCACCAAGTTAGCAACAAAGTAACACGCTGGTTTTTAATAGCAGGCCTGCTATCTATTTTAGCAGTGCCCGTTTTGGTTTTAGCTCAAGGGGGCGCATTACCAGCCCCCGGAGCGACTGTTACCATCGGACAAATTGCTGAAATACCTGGCCAGGCCGGCTTAGCCTTACCCGCTACAGATATCCGCATAATTATTGCTAGAATCATTAGGGTGGCCCTCGGCTTTCTCGGTTTGCTTGCCCTCATCCTTATTCTATACGGCGGCTTTCTCTGGATGACTTCGGCCGGCAACGAAGAGCAGATTGGTAAAGCCAAGAAAGTGCTCATCAATGCCACGATTGGCTTGGTAATTATACTGTCAGCTTTTGCGATTGTTCAGTTTATTATTCGTGCCCTAACTCAAGCTTTAAGCGAACCACCTCTTCCCGCACCTACGCCTGCCCCGGCGCGAGTCGGGGGCGGCGCTTTAGGATCAGGCATGATTGAAAGCCATTTTCCTTCTCGAGGAGCAATAAGCGTGCCCCGCAACACCCGTATCGTTGTCACTTTTAAACAAGACATTGATCCATGGAGCATTGCAGAGCTAATTCCGGGTACGCCGGCTGGTTTGCAAATTTATACTCGCGCCGAGGACGGCACTTATCACTACCCAACCTATAATAATGATGGTGATGCCGTGACCCCGGAGATTCCGGCCCTGCGTTTAAAAACTGGCGCCCTACAAATCATCAAAACCGCGGAGATAGAAGATTTAGTGCGCGAGAGTAATATTGACCGGTATCTGGGTAGTACAGCATCAAGTACAGACGTGCTCGTAACCTTTACAGGAGATCTGCGCACTTTTGTATTTACTCCGGTGAGCCGCACCGATCGCCGTCAACGCGCGCTGTTGGGCAGCGCTACAGCTAATATGTCCTACACCGTTTATATTTGCGGTACAGAATCTAGCCGCGGCAACTGTGCCGTGGGTGGCATTAAATTGCTTTCCGGCCCCTCCGCTTTCCAAGGGTACTTTAAGGACTACCAATGGTCTTTTGAAGCAGGCACCTTTACTGATACAACCCCGCCGCAAATTTTAAGTGTGGTACCTTTTCCGGATAACGGCCGGGATGTCGCCGCAGGATGCCCAGGAGGGGAGTGGTACGCCGATACGGGAATTTGTGATCGTCGCGATAAACCGCGCAATGTTATGCTGCAAGTGAATTTCAATGAAGCGGTGTTACCGACTGTCGCTTCTGGCCGGACCGTTACGCTTACCGACGGCGCTTTGGCTAGCCGAGGAGAGATTCGCGCCGGGAGCTTTAATAAGATGCGCGTATCCATTGCGGGTCCGCTTTATATTTCAGGGCAGTGGCAGATCGGCAATCAGTACCGCACTGCGGAATTTGTGAGTACTGATCTTTGCGGGCGTAATTCCTGCGGCGAAGATATATTTTGCCTGCCGGGCGCCTCCCAAATTACCTCCGATGTATATGCCGCGACTTTGCAATCTCCGGGTACTGGCGATCCGACTTCTGCTGGCTCATTTGACGGTATTGAAGATGTGGCTGGAAATTCTATGGATGGAAATAGAAACGGCCGAGCCCAAGGCCCGACAAGTTTTTACAACTTCAATACACCTGCGGCAACGCCGCCGGGCGGCGATAATGCGCGCTGGTCCTTTTATACCAATGATACAATTGATCTGACCCCGCCCACTATTGTGGATACCGTGCCCAATATTAATCAAGGCGGTGTGCCCTTTTCCGATCCAGTGCAAACCTATTTTTCCAAACCCATGGCTATAACAAGTTTTACTACTAGTAATATTACGCTAAGCGGCGCTGAACGAGTAACGGGCGCGCTCTGGGATACTTGGTGGACACTGGAAGGGGAAAATTTTGATGATGATTCACCAGTGGATTCTAGGCCGGATACTCTCTCTGATGGAGACTTTGAAAAAGGATTGGCGCGCATTACTCATGGCGGCTTTTGGCGGGAAACTAATTATGATAATGACGTTTCTTCGCGCGTAAGAGATTTGTTCCAAAATTGCTACTTGCCATCCTCGGGGTTTGATGGTCTGTCGGGAGAAGCCTCGCGCGCCGGATGCGCCTTTGACAGGATGTCCGGCGATCTACGCTACTGTTGCAATGGCGCGCCGTCGGAGACTCGTTGTCCATAAATATGAATAAGGAATTAGAAATTAGGAACAAGGGAGATAGTGTCATTCTGAAGAGCCGCAAGGCGACGAAGAATCCCGTCCTTAAAATTACGGGATCCATTCGCTCGCTGCGCTCGCTCAGGATGACATTTTCCACGATCTTTACTTCCTTATTCCTTATTCCTCTTCCACTTTTGGCTCAAGTCTCCGCAGATGTTCCCGGTCTAGCCCTTGCCGCTACCGACCCCCGTATTATCATCGCGCGGATTATTCGCGTGGCTTTAGGATTGCTCGGAATAATTGTGTTGAGCTTGATTATTTACGGCGGATTTTTGTGGATGACTGCCGCAGGCAATGAAGAGCGCATTGAAAAAGCCAAGAAGGTGCTGACCAATTCCGTTATTGGTCTTGTTATAGTTTTGACTTCCTTTGCCATCACCCAATTTATCTTGACTAGATTGCGTGAGGCCACTTTAGGTCCCTCGCCTGTAAGCATTGCGGATTGTCCGGGTTGCTACAGCGGTTTGCCGCCCGGCTCTTTTCTCGTTACCGGCATTTCTCCGCGCGGCTCTGTCCCGATTCGCAATGTTGTCGTGCGAGTGGTTTTGAATCAGGCTCCCAATTCCACAACTCTAGCCGGCAATGTCGTAGTAACACGACGAGCTACGGGCGCCATAGTGGATGGTACTTTGACTGCAAGCGGCACAACCATAGAATTTCGCCCTTCTACCGCGTGTCCACCACCCAACGAAACTCGCAAATGCTTTGATGCCGACACGGATTTTCGGGTGGAGGTGCGTACCGGTTTGCAAAGTGTGAGTGGACGCAATTTGATTTGCGGAGGTCTAGCTCCAACATGCACGGCAGAGTTTAGGACTGGCAATTTAGTAGATGTAGCGCCGCCCACTGTCTCTGTAGAATATCCGGACGAAGGCCAATCCGTGTCCGTGGATAGCTGCGTGCGGGTTCAGGCTCGCGCGCGCGATGATGCCGGCATTTCCTCTGTAGAATTTTATGCTGACGGCACGCTTATTGTGCCTGACGGAACCGTTACGCCGCCAGGCGCTACCCTGCCTACTGAAACGCTTTTAGAAATTCCTTGCTGGAATACTACCGGCCTGCCAACGCCTTCCTCGCATGCCCTGCGCGCCAAGGCTTATGATATTGATGACAACAATGCTATGTCAGGAGAGGTGCGCGTTATGGTCCGGCCCGCGCACTGTTTTGATGGAGTGCTTAGCGAGGCCGCGGGCGAAACTGGTATAGATTGCGGAGGGGGTGGCTGCGGCGCTTGTGATGGGGCGCCTTGTACTGCTGCGGCGGATTGTGCCGCTGGTTCATGTATTGAGGGGCACTGTGTTTCGCTTACCACTATAACCGGCGTTTCGCCGGGCGATGGCCGCGACGGCACTTTTGTAACTGTGGCGGGCCGCGGCTTTGGCGCTGCCCGCGGCGCTGTTTACTTTAGTCCTGCTGTGTCCGCCTCGGTGCCGGCCGCTTGTTCTGGTACTGGAACTTGGTCGGACAGTTATGCGCTAGTAGGAGTGCCGATCGGAGCAACAACCGGACCGCTTACTTTGGCGCGCGTGGGCTGTGCTACGACAGATTCAACGTGTCGCGACTCTACCAATGACAGCCGCGGCCCGATTGTTCCAATTCATCCGCCGCCAACCGGTTCTACCACGCCCAATGGTTCATTTGAGATAAATACTACCGCCCACCCCGGGCTCTGCTCTGTATTTTCGCCAGCTCCGACCCGCTGTAGCAACAACCCAGCCATTGCTTGTACTACGGCGGCAGATTGTCCTACGGGTACGCCAGCGCCAACTTGCGCTCCACAACCAGCCGGTTTATGGTCGGCAATAGCGCAGCTTCAAGGCATCCAGTTCGGCGCCACACCGACTGCTCTGCCCGGCGGTGTATTCTTTGGCAGTATACGGGCCGGGTTTTCCGGGTGGACCGATACTTCAGTTCAAAGTGCTGTACCAATAATTTCGTATGGGCCTACCGAGGTGCAACTTGTCAACACTGCAGGCGTAACCTCCAATGCTTTACCCTATAGAATATTATCTCCCGATGCCGGCACTCTGCCCCAAATTACGAGCATTACGCCGGCAGACGACGGGGTAGGTACAGGCGGAGTGGGGGCAGGTATTACCATTGCAGGGCGTTATTTCGGGGATACGCCGGGCCTAGTTTGGTTTATAGCGCGAGCTCCGGATGGTCGCGGCATCCAAGCTGATATTTCTGTGCCTGCTCAATGCGGTACATCTTGGTGGCAAGCTAATCGGATTACCGTGAAAGTGCCACAGGTTTTAGATGTCAACGATATTGATAGTGATGGCAACCGTTTGGAGGTTTTGACTGGCGCCTACCAAATATATGTGCACCGTTATGATAGCGCGCAATCCAATCGCGTAAACTTTAGTCTGACCAATGCACCCCCTGGACCATATCTCGCTTGTGTTTTACCAACTGCCGGACCCGCTTTTTCAAATGTGACTTTTTATGGAGAAAGTCTTGGCGATACCGTGGCTTCGGGTCGCGGTATCCGCTTTACCCGGACCGGTTCGGGAACGCGAAATTCTGCCGCAACGGGGTGGTCTTCTGTTTTGGCCACGCTTACCAATGTTGGCGGCGCGAGAACCGGCACTTGTCCTGAATCAGGTTGGTCCTCTACGCAGGCTTGCGCTCAAGTCCCAGGTACGGCGATTAGCGGCGCACCAGCGGGAGATGTCCTTGCGGAAAACGACCTTGCCGGCGTTACTCGGCGGTCTAACCCCTTGAGTTTTAGGGTAGGTGACTGTCGTTTACGTGAGGGAGAGGCGGGACACATAAGTTGTGGAGCGTTAACTTGCTGTGGTGACGGTTCTTGCAATACGGTTTGTAGTGATTCCACTCCTACGGGCGCTTATAATTGGGACTTTTCAACTACACCAGCGCCAATTGTCCCGCGTGTAGTGGAGTTTTGCGATACACAAACTGGGGAAGGGCATCCTACTCTTCCGCCTTCGCCCGCGCCCTTTGATCACACCATCGGCAATGATGTTTGCGTAAATGCGATAGTCTTGGTCGGATTTACAACAAAGATATTAGACGGTGGCGCCGGCGAGCTACCTGCGCCCTCCGACACCCTACGCCCGAATATCAAGATTGACCGCTGTACTGGCGGAGCCAATCTTTTGACTGGAGCTAATACTTCGTTTAAAGAAGCCACCACAGTGTGGGGATTTCCTACAGGTATCACCACTCCGCTTCTTACTGCTAACCGCATTCCTGCTCAAGGCCGAGGCGCGGATACTGCTGATGATCCCAGCAATTATGCCCTGATTCTGACTAAGCTTGATGACGATGTTGGGCCGGGCTGGGCTGATGCCCGGGGAGTCCAACGCAACTACGAGCATTGGTTTGGCTACCAAGCCGGCGGCCAAGATCGGAGTCCGGTTATCACTAACACCAACGGCACAACCTATACTGCTTCAGCTTGGATGCGCGCGGCCTCGTCGACTGCAGTGGGCAAGCGAGCCGGTATTTTAATCCAGCGCGACAATTCCACAGTGCATTTTGGCACAACTGGCAAAACCTGCGGCGGTATTGTGCCCGGTCCGGGCGTACTCGCCGCTTCGGTTATAAACTGCAGTATCAATACTGACTGCGCAGGACAAGCCTTAGCCAGTCGCCGAACCTGTTTAGATACGCCAGGTTTGTGGCAAAGAGCCAGCCAAGAAATCACGCTGTCTAATGATTGGCAACCGGTTTCTGTCGGTATCACTTTTGATCAAGCCACCGGCAACAACGCTGCTCCAGCGTATGTCCGCGTATTTTTAGAGGGGTTGCCTCATGATTTGCGCGTTCCTGAACCAGCGTTTGACCCCCGTGAGATTTTTTCAATTTACGTTGATGATGTAGCAGTGACAAGCGATCCCTGTCTGAATACGGAGTTAGTGCCAACAGGCACTAGGGCATTGCCAGATAGAGGTGTTGTGGCTGTGTCTGCGCGTGGAGAGAGCACCGAAGGATTTACCTGGACCCCGAATCCTGCACGTCAGACCTGCGGGGGCGTGTTGCCTGGGGTAGTTTGCACCGCTGCGAGTGACTGTCAGTTGCGGTGTGGAGGTTTGCTTTCTGGAGCAATATGTACTGACGCCACTGGTTGTCCCTCCGGGGTTTCTTGCACACGAGTAAGTTGCTCGCCGGCGACCTGGGCGCCTAATTCCTGGTATAGGGTTACGCTCATTGGCGGAGCAAGCGGTATTAAAGCCGAAGGAGCTCAAGGCGCGCCCATGACAGTGCTCGCTGATACAGCGCCATGCGGCAACGCGAATGCCGCGTACTGTTTCCGTTTTAGAACGCGCAACAGTACTGAACTGTGCCGAGTCGGCGGTGTTGCAGTTTCTCCCAGCCCTTGGATTAGCCGCGAGCAATACGAAAGCATTGATTACTCCGCGCTTCCCGTAGCCGCAGAAGATCCTTGCGTGGCGCTGAATCCCGCTTCTTATGGATGGACCTGGGCAAGCAGTATTCCAGCAAAAGCCGCCGTACCAGACCCAAATCAAGGACGACGTTGTATTTCTAATGCTGACTGCGCCGTAGCGCCAGCAACTGGAGATGCATGTGTAAGCGGGTTTTGTACGGCTATGCCATGGACCACAGTCGCTACGACCTATGAAGAAACTGCGCCCGATACTCCTGTGTACATCCGTGCCACAACCGGGACCGTTACTGGCCAAGCGGACTTGCGCATTCAATTTGTTGATCCGCTCATAACTTCTTATTGGCCGAATTGCGGCGAGGCCTGCACAAACGCGGCGCTCGGCGGGCAGTTTAATGTAGTCATGCAAGCTGACTTGACTAGTAATGCCGCCAGCGTGACCAATCCTAGCAACTTTTCTCTTTGGGCCCTGCCTTGCGGCAATGGCACAGTTGACCGCGGCGAAGATTGTGATGACGGCAATACTCAAAACGGCGACGGTTGTTCCAATACTTGTTTGCACGAAGGATCCAGTTTTACCAATCAATGTGGAGACGGAAACGTAGATACCTTTGAAGATTGCGATGATGGCAATACAACCTCTGACGATGGTTGTTCAGATCGTTGTTTAAATGAAGGCATGCGCTCCGGAGCGTGGCGGATTGTGGATCTGACTGGGCCAACAAGACGCGAAATCAGGGAAGGGGCCACTGCAGGCACTGGTGAGACTTTAGTTATGATCGGCACCTGTGGCAATGGCGGTGCTCCACAGAGAGTCACTCCTAGTGGTCTGGGTGAAGAATGTGATGACGGCAATACTCAAAACGGCGACGGTTGTTCCAGTACTTGTTTGCACGAAGGAACGCGCAGTGATATTCCAGTTTGCGGAAATAGCCGATTAGAGCGCGGTGAGGAATGCGAAAGACGCGCCGACAATACTTTTGCAAACTGGTGCAGTGTGACTACATGTTTAAGAACGGGTCCTGTGCCCTCTACGCTCTGCAATAATGGTCGGCTAGATCCCGGCGAAGAATGCGATGATGGCTTGCTTGCAAGCGTTGCCCTGCACGCTCTTTGTAATAGTGCTTGCCAGTGGACAGGAACCAATCCGCCTGCGGCCTTGGGTGGACAAGGTTGCGGAAATAGTCGGATTGAGCCTGGCGAAGACTGTGATGACGGAGGCCGCCGACCTGGCGACGGATGCAGTGAAACTTGTACCAACGAAGGTTCAAGCGTAACCAGTCTGCCTATTTGTGGAAACGGAGGAACGCTAGAGCCCGGTGAAGACTGCGATGATGGCAATATCCAAAACAGTGACGGCTGCTCCTCGCGTTGTCTAAATGAGGGAACTCCGCACGCGATTTGCGGCAATCGTACTGTGGATCAAGGAGAAGATTGCGAAATTCTAATTAATACTTTGACCTATCCTAATCTGTGCACCGTAAGCCTTTGTCAGCACGGTGGCACCGATGCTGTTTCTTGCGGCACTGCTACCCCCGCTGATAGTGATACTGACAATATAGGCGACTGTCGCAGTTCTAGGCCCAATACTTGCGGCAATCGCATGCGCAATGATGGCGAAGATTGCGATGATGGAAATATCGTACCAGGCGATAATTGCTCTGCCACCTGTCTTAACGAAGGGCGATCTGCCGAGCGTGTGTTACCGCTTACCCCTTCATATTTCTCCGCGGATAGAATATTTAGTATAACGACACCTGCCTTAACGACAAATACTTTCTATCGCGTGTTAGTACGCGGCGATGATCCTACGACCCCCGTAACGGTTACCAAAGAAGGTGTGCTTTCTACCTTGCAAAAACCCTTGACGGGATTAAATTTTGCTTACAACTGGACAACTCACGGCACCACGCCCGCAAGCAGTAGTGAATGCAGCCAAGCAACGCCGCCCACTTGCAATACTTTTTCCTGGACTTTTAGAACCAAGAACCAGCCCTGTGTTGTTGATCGCGTAGAGGTTTCGCCGCCAACTGCCTCGCTTTATGTCATAGGCGCGCGTCAACCCTATGCCTCAACGCCTTTTGGGCCGCCGGATAGTTGTGATCCGCAAGGACAGCGCCTTAATGCTTTGCAATACAGGTGGGGTTGGAATATTGCGGCCGCTGACCAAGTGGTTGCCAATATCGTCGGCACTACAGCGGTAGATGATACAGCGCAACCCGGCGTGAATATCGTCCCGGGCTGTGGTAACAGCCGCATTGATCCGGGCGAAGATTGTGATGATGGAAATACCGTTGTCGGCGACGGTTGCGATTCGGCATGTCTTAATGAAGGATCATATTATCCTATTGCTTGCGGCAATGGTTTTGTGGGGCCGGGCGAGGAATGTGAGCCGCCCGGAACGCCGGGTTGCAATGTGCGTTGTTTGCGCACTGGAACAGTTCCGCCTACATGTGGAAATGGAGGAACGCCAGAGTCCGGTGAAGACTGCGATGACGGCAACATTATCGCCGGCGACGGCTGTTCCCCGCGCTGTTTGAACGAAGGTTCATCGCGCTCCACTACTTGCGGCAACGGCACGGTTGACCGCGGCGAAGAATGCGATCCAGACGAACCCACAAGCGCGACAATTCGCGTGAGTATGGTGGGTTTCTCTTGTACGGCTTCTGCGCAATGCGGAGACGCTGACAGTGGCCGCGTTTGTGATACCAGTGGCTCTCCGCCGCGTAACCGATGTACGGCCGGCAGTTTATCCACTAGCATTCCGCGCCGCGCATTTTGCGATGCCAACACCTGTCTTTTACGGGGTACTAATCGCGCCGCGGTTTGTGGTAATGGAACAGTGGAGCCTGGCGAAGATTGCGATGATAATAACATTATTTCTGGTGATGGCTGTGCCGGCACTAGCGCTGCAAGGCCCTGCACCAACGAAGGCGCTAACCCACCTTTGTGCGGCAATGGACGCATTGATCGCAATTACGCACCGCGCGGCTATGCCGAGGATTGCGATGATGGAAACACCACCAATGGCGACGGCTGTTCTAATATATGTTTGAACGAAGGCACTGAAGAAGAGCATGATGATCCTGCCGCAAGTACAACAATTCTTCCCGAAGCGCCGCCGCGTATTGATCCGTTCCAGCAAGCCGAAGCTCGAGGCATTAAAAAGTTTTGTCGCACCTCTGGAGGCGCCTTTACTACTACCGCTTGCACCGATACCTGTTCTGATACGAGTCAAACCTGCGCAGCGCCTAATCCCTGGAGTACTATCAATGTCAACGCTACGGCACAAACTAAAACCGGCGCCTCGGCTCTGACGGTTTATTGTGTGGCCGCCACAGATCGCGATTGTCCAGTGCCTGGCGGCACAAGCGGAAGTGCAACAATAGGCCGCGGCCGGGATAACTGTTGTTATAGTCGGCCGGATATCAGCCGGCGCATCCCTGCACATAACGCAAGCGGCGTTTGCCGCAACGCGCTCCTGAAAGCCGTGTTTAATACCCAACTTGAAGAAGCTTCTCTGACGGGTAACGCGCGCCTTGTGCGAAAAGTTACTGGTAGCGAAGATTGTCGCGAGCGGCGTTGTGGTGGACAAGCAGATCGGCCAAGGTGTACGGAAGCTAGTGATTGTTCCTCACAACCTATTGCAACCCACCGCACTTGTAGTTTTGCTCCCGCCATTGGTGTGCCACTTAACCGTGTAACCGCCGCATTGCCTGCGGACAACCCGAACCTGCTTATCAACCCCAGTTTTGAAACTAATGAGCCAAGCGTGGGCCCGCCTGAACCGGATGCCGACGAGTTGCAAGGCTGGACTTTGGAAGAGGTGCGACCCGTTGGTCAGCCTGATCCGGGCGTAATTGAGGTGAGTACTTTAGCGGGAAGCGCCGCCAAAGATGGTACGCGGGTGATTTCTGCTTCAACAACCGACAACGTGGCGCTATCTGCGCCCACCGCAGTTACGAGCGCGGTATTGAATCGTTTAGGCCTTGTTGCGCGTCAGGAAATTGAACTAGCTCCCGCCACCGAATATGATTTAAGCGTTTGGGTGAAGAAAGTGGCGCCTGCTTCCGACACTATTGCGGGGAATAATATTCTGCTTATGGTTTATAAGGATCTGCCAGAAGGCACGCCTGATTACTTTAAATCTGCGACAGTTGCCCTCACTAGTTTAGATTGGACGCCAATAACCCTCCAGTTAAGAGGCGCTAATAAAACTCCGACGGCTCCGGCCGGAACAGGACGTTATGTTATTGCTCTGGGTAATTTTGGCAGAAACATCCAAGTGCAATGGGATTTGGTTGAGTTAAGACGCGTGCTGACTCCGCCGACTGGCACATCAGTTATACCGACCGGTGAATTTTGGTGCGTGGTACCTGATTTAAATCTGGCTCCTTCGTTAGAAACTACAACATTTAGACAAGAGGGGATTGCGCCGGCCAGTGATACTCCCGTTTCCGCGCTGATTTTACGGCCGTCGCGGATGCTGGAACCCAGTACTGTTTATAAGATTTTGCTTTATGGCGATCGCAATATTAATGATGGTGTCTCCGAGGGAATTCGTTCAGTTAACGGCGTGGCCGTGGCAGGCTTAAGAAGTGATTGGGACTTTACCACTGGCGGTTGTGCTGCAGGGGCTACTTGCGATCCGCCGGATATCGGCATTTGCACAGTTGACAGGGTGCAGTTGACTGTTTCTGCCAATATACCCGACAACGACGCCAGCGCCAATTTTACACGCTCAAACTATAGGCGCAACATCGCCTCCCAAGCTTATTCCAATCGCGGCGGCGGAGTCGGCCAACTGATTCAACCCCTTTCCGGCTATGCTTGGGAATGGTCTTGGATGTCAGGAGAGACGGAAATTGTAACTGTGACCAGTGCCGCAGAAAGCGTGCGGCGTTGCGGCGGAACTTTGCATGGCTTACTTGAATTTACCGGCGCTGCAGACGCCATGGTTCCTGCTGGCTTTACTCGCGTTTGTCCAGCAGGGCAAACTTTTCAAAACGTTACTGCCGCTAATCAAACCGTAGCCCCAGCCGCTAGAAACGGCACGGCCTATATAACTGGCCGCGCTACAATTACCGAAGCCTCGGCTATTGCCGCGTCCGGTACTGCTTCTTTAGTTGGCCGCGCCGTGGATGGCACCCAAGCCTTTACCACTTTCTTGTGCGACAATCCCTGGCCCCTTCGCGGCGAGGACGAGAGCGCTCGTAGAGGAGCATTTCATAGATTTATTGATACTGATTCAGGTGCTGAAGATCATGATGATTACCTTACACCAACAGGAACAAGCCCTATGCATTTCTCCACTTATTATTGCCGCGATGGCACGCCGCTTCTCCCCGCATTAAGTTACCCCGGCGCCGTGCTTATTGGCCCAGGATTAAGCTATTTTAGCGAGAGTAGCCGTTTTGCCGGCTTGTTCCCGTCGCCGCCAGTTTATAGAATTGCCACCTATACTTCCTTACCCGAAGTGCTTAAAGAATTTTTGTTCACTGCGTCTATGCCAAAAGTTTGCGTGGGCGGAACTAGGCCTGGTCAGTCTTGTAATAATGACAGTGATTGTGCGGGAGGCGGAACCTGTCCAACACCTCCGGACCAAGCCATTGGCATCAGAGTAATGTCCAATCCGCGCCGACTGTCACCGCGGGCCTGGTATGACTTTATGGGCTTCCGCGGTCAGCCCCAAGCCCGGCCAAACCCGGTTGATGGTTATGAAGCGATTCAGGATGGCAATACTATTTATGTCGGCGCGACTAATGTAGGCGATGTAGCCGGCAGTACTGAAAAAAGGGTCTTTGGCAATATCTATTTAATCTCGTTTTCCGAAGGCGCCTCCTCGGCAATACAGAATATCTACAATCAGTTGCTTGCCAATCTGACGTTTAATGTGAACATTAACAATCCCCGAACTTGCGCGGGTAATTTTTGCAGCAATGATCAAAACCGTTCTTGCACCGCCGCAACCACTGATTGTAAGGTTTGCAGTGGCGGCACCAGAAACGGCCAGGCCTGTACTACTGATGATACCCATGTCACCACCGGTTGCCCGGTAACCGCACCAGCGACGGCCTCTTGCGCCTTGCCTTCCGGCACTATTTGCGGCCAAAAAAACTGCTCTAACAATTTGGACTGCAAGACCGATAATTCTGTGCCTTGTAACGCGGACAAGGAAAAACTTAAACGGGATTTGCAGCGCTTAACCCAGCTCTCGCTTTTGGAGCAAAACCTGACCTATTACAAGAATCGCACCGGACGCTATCCGACTTTGGAAGGCGGCACCTTTATTCGGGGTATTTCCACTTCACGCTGGCCTTCTTGGCAAACCACTTTTGGCGGAGCTTTGGCTATCCCTTTACCCATCGATCCAGTCAATTTGTTCGCGCAGGGTTGCACCGCGCTGGCAGTCGGCGCTTGCTCTAGTGGATACTGTTCCGGTCTTTCCGGCCGCGCTTGTGTTAGTGACGCGCAGTGTACAGAACCTGGCACTTATGATCTCGCTACTTGCTGGAATGAACAGCAGCAAGGTTATCGCTGTCCAGCCGGCTCGCGCATTTATCAGTATGAATCAGTCGGCGGAGTGCAATACAATCTTTCCACTGAATTTGAATTATTAGAGCGTACAGGCACACCCACTTGGCAGATTGGCGATAGCGCAAATTACTGGCCGCCAGCAGTACGATCTGTAACAAGCGGCGATTGTATTGGCACTGCGCCGAATAAGTATTGCCAAAATCTTACCAGCCGTTCTTGCACAAGTGATGATAATTGCGCAGTTGATCACACTATTGATACCGAGGGAGTTTGCGCCTGGACCGCCGCAGTTGGGGGCAGTACTTGGAGCAATGCCGCGGCGCGTTGCGGCGACCGCATTATCCAGACTGGAGAAGATTGTGAGCCGGGAGATATAGACACTGGAACCGTAACTTTAAGCGGCTTGAGCTGTAGCGGTCGCCCAGCGCTTACTTGCGGAACCATAGGAACCGAAGCACGCGATCAGGCTTGTTTAAGATGCAGTAATAGCGAAAGCACCGCCTGCACAACTGCTACAGCAGGAGCAGTTTGCGGAGGAAGCGAAAATACCTGCCGCAACCTTGGCGTGTGCTTGCCTTTGACTTCCTGCACAGCGCGACGGTTTTGCAGAACTGATTGTTTGGGATGGGCAGATTGGCGAGGTGGAGCTGCGGCTGGAACAACCGATTGTGTTCCAAGTAGCACTTATTGTGGCAATGGTCTTATTGATAGATCGCCAGCAGATTGTACCCCAACCCCAGATGACGCGACTTGCGAGTTTTGCGATGACGGGCCATTAAATGGCCAATACGGCCGCTGTGGTTCCACTTGCACTGCCGTGGATTCGCACTGTGGAGATAGCACCGTAAATGGCCCCGAAGTTTGCGATGGTAAAGTGGGGACCTGCAGTCGGACATCCAGCCGTAAGTGTGTGCGTGATTCCGATTGCCCGCCCCGAGTTTGCGACAATAATTTTAATCGTCAGTGCAGCAGCAACGCTGATTGTGAGTCGTCTGGAAATTGTCTTACGGCCGAGACTTGCAGCAGCGGAACAGGGACGACATGCGAGAGAGGCACTTATAATTGTTGCCGCTTTGATTGCACGGGCATAGGCGAACGTTGTGGAGACGACAGAGTTAATGGAACAGAGCAATGTGAAGGTGCGAGCACGCAGACTTTTGCGCGGGTATGTACTGCCGGAGATACTGTTAGGTTGAATACCGCATGTACCAGTGATGCCCAGTGTGGTGCTACAGGCGGCAACTGCCGTTTCTGTAATCCGGGCTCACCGCCAACGCCTTCCACAACCCAGCAAACTACCCCTCCTCCCACTAACTACCCGTATAGCTGGCAGCGCAGGTGTCGTGCAGACTTATGTTTATGGGCTACCAACAGCTTTTTCTTCAATAATATCTGGTCCTGTACTGCCCAAGGCACTTGCCCCAATGGCGTGCGCGATGGTGCAGAGCAATGCGACGATGGGAATACTGTGAACACCGATGATTGTACCAATACTTGTACGACTGCGCGTTGCGGTGACGGTTCTGTCTGGAGCGGGCGCGAACAATGCGATCAAGGCGCGGACAACGGCCGGCCTTGTACCCCAGGCTACAATCGCTCCTGCACTTATTGTGATCGCACTTGCCGAGTCGCGACTTTTTCAGGCGGCATCTGCGGGGACCTTATTCCACAAACACCGGACGAGCAATGTGATGGCGCGGTTGGATTAAATAATTATGTTTGCCAAGGCGCGGTAGGAAGCACCGAACGCTTCTGGGGTTTTGCCACGGATGTGGAAGTAGATCAGTGGGTGCCTATGCCTAGACGTAGAGCGCCTACGCGACAGCGCTGGCCCGGAGGATATGCCAGCGCCTCATCGTTGAAGATTGAAGTTAACGCCTCTGGATATGATGCCAGAGCATATACACCTCGTCTAATCCTTAATATTCCAACTGCTCCATCCACGGGCATTTATAAATTTTCAGCTTGGGTTAATGCTGGTAATGCCGCGGCACACGGTAAACAGGTTATATTGCGTGCAGTCAATCCACCGCCCCCTCCAGGCTTATTTATGGATCTGCCGCCGGCTACGGGTGGTACAGTTCGCAGTATTATCTTGGATAATCAGTCCACTACTTGGCAAGTCATAGAGCTTACGGTTGGACCGTATTCTAGTGGATCTTTGGAGCTACAGATTGTATTTCCGGTTAGAGAGAATTACGCTATACTGCTTGATAATATCCAATTTAAGCCAATTGAAGGCACTCCTAATTTAACCTGTGCCGGCGATAATTGCCGGGCGCGCTGCGCCGTCGGCGTGGTTTGTGAGAATGTACTTTCAGCAACCAATGGAAATTTAGATGCACAGACTGGCGGCGCACCTATTTGTCCGGCGAGTCGGCCAAGCGGCGTATATCGGTATTATGCTCCGGCTGTGCATAGCACTGCCTGTGCTGCTGGATTACGTACGGGCGACACCTTGACCAATAATTGCGACAATGACCGCGACAATGATGGTGACCCCAATAGTACAGACTGCGAACCCAATAATGAGAATATCCATCGCGATGCTCTTGAAATTTGTGGCAATGGCATAGATGATAATTGCAATGGGCAGACGGATGAGTGCCGGACTGTGGATCTTATAGTTACAGATTATGGTGCGGCTGATGATGCATTTAAGCTTTTCTTAGATGGTATGCCCGTGATTAGTGATAATGGCGAGACAGGTAGTCCGTCTGCGGCAGGAATAATTATTGACAATAGCGCCCAGTCAGTCAGTTTCAGTCGATTGCCAATAGGGCGTCATGTCCTGAAATTATTACTTTGGAATACCCTGGTGCGCCAAGGATTTTCTAATGGCGATCACCAAGGTTCGTTTGCGCGGGTTTTCACAAACCCAGCCACGACCGTGATAAGCCCCTATATTTTTACTGATCCAGATGCAAGAAGAGACTGTAACAGAGGTGTAAGGGCCCCAGCGTTTTGTGCGCCGCAGGATGACCCAGCTGGTCCAGGAGATTACGGAATACTAGTTGGTGAAGAAACTCAATATCCAGGCAGGGGTGGCTACATTGAGTATCTTATTGATGTTACGACGGCTAGCGCCGGCGGCAGGGGGGGTAGTCCGTCTCCACCGGTCGGGGGCTGTACCCCGTTATGTTCTGGTGCGACCCCTTACTGTGTTGGGACTTCTCCTGCATCAAGATGTTATGAGTGTAGAACCAGCGCAGATTGCCCAGCAGGTCGTAATAATTGCTGTGGCGCAACACCCGGTATAAGCGGCGGCAGATGTGTGGCTATCTGTTAATTCCGTGACCTAGTCACAAACCTCTTATGAAACGCAAATTTATTATCATAGGCGTGATTATTCTCATGGTCGTTTTAGTGATGATTGGGTTTTATATTTTTGTGAAACAACGCGATAGACAAAACATGCTACCATCATCATCTCAACAAACACAAATCCCTTCAACCTCGTCGCCAGAATCTCCGGCTCAACCCATCCAGCCTGTTATTCCCGAAATTCGCGACACCGATGGCGACCGATTGTCTGACGAGGATGAAAACCGCTATAGAACCGATCCGACAAAACCCGATACCGACGGTGATGGACTATCCGACTGGGAAGAGGCGATTATTTATGAAACTGATCCGCTGAAAACTGATACTGATGGCGATAATTTTTCTGATAGCCAAGAGGTGCGCGCGGGTTATGATCCCCGCTCCAAAGAGCCGAGGCAGTTGCCAGGAGTTATGAAGTATGAAGAGAGTCATATATTTAACATTAGTTTCATAACCCCTCCCCGCCTCCCCTTATCTTAAGGGGAGGGCGCAGTGTTGCGTTAGTTTATTGAATGAAACGTATGATATAATAGTGTTAGTAATATTACTTAACCCCACCCTATATGTTTGAAGAAACAATCCCGCCGTCTAATTTACCTATTTCTGAAGCACCTTCAGCTATTCCTCCGGTTGTGCCGAATACACCGGCAGAACAGGAAAAAGAACCCGAGGATATGTTTGCTGGCGTAGAGCCGAAAGTCGCTCCCTCGCCGCCTCCAGCCGAAGGTGGTCCCGCTGAAATTAAAGAGCCTCTCATTGGTTCGCGTAAAGTTATAATTATTGGCGGCATAGTTTTGGGAGTGCTGGTTATTACAGGTGTGGTTTATGGCGGTTTGAGTTTTTTGCGTCGTGCCGCAGCGCCGCCCCTCAAGCCTGTTGCTATGCCAGAAGTGATGGCCTTACCAGAAGTATCAACTGAAACCCCCGCGCCGCCGCAAATAGAGCTACCCGAAGCCGCATTGCCATCCCCTGCGCAAGTTGCGCCTCCTTTAGATACTGATGGCGATGGTTTAAGCGATGATAAGGAAAGATCTTTAGGTACTGATCCGGGTAGTCCTGATTCCGATACAGACGGTTTATTTGATCGCGAGGAAGTTGAGACTTATCAAACTGACCCGCGCAATCCCGACACTGATGGAGACGGATATTTAGATGGTCAAGAGGTGCGCAACGGCTATAATCCCGGAGGAGAAGGCCGGCTTTTTAGCGTTCCTGGCCAGTAAACCCAATTCTGTGACTAGGTCACCAGCTACTCGTGACCTAGTCACAGAAAAACAAGAGGCAAACACTTTGTGTTATAGGTTACATGCCGCAAGTTTCATGAAATTATGTCCGAGCCAATCATCCACGTTATTCCCGAGCAATACTACGGCGGCGGAGGTCCCAGGGTAAAAATGGTTAAACCCGCCGTTGGCGTTGCTGGAAGACCGAGCGCTCCGCGCAAACTTTCACGCACCACGCTTTTTATTATTGTCGCGGGTATTTTGTTTCTTATTACCGTAGGAGGCGCTGGATGGTACTTTACTCGCGGTTTACGCGCGCCGACTTCAGCCCTTGAAGCGCCGCCTCCGCCCCCGGAAGTTTCTGCGCCAGAGGCGCCCGCAGTCGAGGCGCCGTCTGCTCTCGTTACTCCGGAAGTTTCACCAATCCCTGCCGAACCCGAAACTCCGACGCCCACTCCTACGCAACCAGAACCCTTTGCAGATACGGATCAAGATGGTTTAACCGAATCAGAAGAAAGACTGTATCAAAGCGATCCGGTCCGTCCTGATATGGATAACGATGGTTTCCTTGACGGCCATGAAGTAATTAATTTATATAATCCCGCGGGTATTGCTCCGGAGAAGTTAGAAGCGGCCGGTTTGGCTAAACAATACAGCCGTGAGACTGGCGCATACAATTTATTAATTCCCGCGCGATGGCAAGCGGCTCCCTCGCCCGAAGATCAGAATGCGGTATTTGTGAGCGACGAAGGCGGAAAGCGTATTTTTGAGCTTCGCGTTATTGACAATGCAGGCCGTCTTTCACTTGAGGATTGGTACCAAAGCCAGCGGCTAGCCGTCTCCGGTACGCCAAAGCCATGGGTCACTAATAAGTCTGGACTCACAGGTTTGACCAGTGCCGACGAGGCCAAAGCTTACTTCGCCGGCCGCAGCTCAATTTATGAGATTATGTTTGCCGAAGGACAAAACCCTGCCGAGTATAAGACCACTTTTGGCACGATGCTAAATAGCTTCATGGTACGATAACCCCTGTTGACATGTCTTTTCGCATCGCAGGATTCAAAATTTCTATTACATACCAGATTCGCATTCCACAGCCACGGTTGATCAGTCAAAGCATCAAAAGGGTGTTAAGGCAAGCTTGTAAAATAGCAGGTTGCGAGAAAAAAGGTGAAGCCTCTATTATTTTTTTAGACGATAAAGCAATGTGCGCTCTCAATCGCGATTACAGAGGCAAAAACAAGACGACCAACGTGCTGGCATTTGTTGCATCTGATTCGTCATCGCGAGCGACCGCAGAGAGCGTGGCGATCTCATGCCATAATCAGAGATTGCCGCGTCGCTGCACTCCTCGCAATGACGTAAAGGGTGACCTCGGGGACATCTTTATCTCCTTGCCGGAAGCCAAGCGTGAAACAAAACAGTATGGCTGGACTATAGAGTACGAGATCGCCCGCTTGGCCCTCCACGGATTTTTGCATCTTTTAGGGTATGATCATGTTAAGAAAAAAGATGCAGAGGTGATGGAAAAGATAGAAACTGGAATATTAATTCCCTAAACCCCCTCTTGATTATGCTTAGCCTGCGTCGTCTCTTCAAAAGTTTTCACTACGCCTCTCGGGGCATTGCCATTGCCTGGCAATATGAGCAAAGTTTTCGCGTGCAAGTTTTTGCCGCTCTCGCTGTGATTTTCTTAATTTTTTGGTTTAAGGTTCTCCTTTGGCAAGCTGTGGCCCTTTTGCTTTTAATTATATTGGTGCTCACTCTTGAACTCATTAATAGTATCTTGGAGCGTTTTATTGATGTCCTCAAGCCGCGTATTCATCCCATGGTGGAGGAAATTAAAGACCTCATGGCCGGAGCAGTGCTTATTGCCTCATTAGGCGCTTTAATTGTTGGTCTTTTGATTCTGTCGCCGTATTTATTACAATAGAGTGAGCCCCGTTAGAGGCAAGATGCCACAGGCGTCTGCCGTGTCTATGACACGGACCCCTAACGGGGTGAACACAAAAGTTGCTCAATATGTCCACATTGACACTTTGCAAGGTGTCTTTTTTTGGTTTATCATTAATGACTATGTCCCGTTAGAAGCTCGGACAGGTCCGGATTATGCGTAAGACGGAAAGCGAAGCCGACTTCGTCTACGGGACACGATAAAAATAAATAATTCTTAAACTTCTAACGGGATATGCCCGGAGAACCACTCATCGTTGGTCTTGATATCGGTTCATCCACTGTGAGGATTGCAGTTGGACAGCGTATTGCCGCAGGAGGAGAAACTGAACTCCAGATTGTTGGCGTCTCCGAAGTGCCGGCGTCCGGTATTTCTAAGGGCATAATTTCCTCAATTGAAGATGCCACGGCGGCTATATCATCCTGTATTGAAAAAACAGAACGAGTTTTGGGTGTGCCGCTCGAAAGAGGTTGGGTCGGCATTGGCGGATCGCATATCTTAACTGAAGAATCGCGCGGGGTCATTGCTGTCGGCAAACCTGACGGAGAGATACGCGAAGAAGATGTGGAACGAGCGATTGAAGCCGCTCGCACTGTTGCCACCCCCTTGAACTACGAAATTTTGCATGTCATTCCTAAATCTTTTACCGTAGATGGCCAAGCTGGAATAAAGGATCCTGTGGGCATGACGGGCGTTCGCCTGGAAGTAGATTCCCAGATCATCCAAGGGCTTTCCTCGCAAATCAAGAATTTAACAAAGTGTATTTATCGGACAGGGCTTGATATTGAGGACCTGGTTCTCTCAATTTTGGCCACCTCTGAAGCCGTAACCAGTGCACGCCAAAAAGAGCTGGGCGTGGCCGTTTTGAACTTCGGCGCCTCAACTATGAGCTACGCGGTTTTTGAAGAGGGCGATCTCTTGTCCGTTGGGATTATCCCTATTGGCAGTGATCATATTACTTCTGATATTGCGATCGGACTGCGCACCTCAATTGATGTGGCTGAACGGGTAAAAATTGAACACGGCACTGCGCTTGCCAAAGATATAACCAAGAAAGAAGAAATTGCTTTGGAAGATTTGGGCGGCGAGTCCGAGGTAGTATCGCGTAAATATGTTGCTGATATTATTCAAGCGCGCGTGGAAGAGATTTTTGAACGATTTGATCGCGAATTAAAAAAGATCGGACGTTCCGGCTTGTTGCCCTCAGGGGTGATTTTCACCGGCGGCGGCGCCAAACTGCCCGGCTTGGTTGAGCTGGCCAAAGAAAAGCTGCGACTGCCCGCCTCGCTTGGCTACCCGGGCGGCGTTTCATCCATTCTAGACAAGGTTAATGATCTAAGCTTTGCAGCCGCGGTGGGGCTCGTCCTGTGGGGAGCAGAGCTAGAAAGGGGCCGCAGTAATAAATTAGGTAGGTCTCGAATTTTTGCCTTGCACAAGCTCGGCAATCTTTCCGGCGGTATCAAGAAATTTATAAAATCGTTGATTCCTTAATTTTTTAGTATGCCCGAAGTAAAACCCGACATTGAGACGTTTGCAAAAATCAAAGTAGTCGGCGTAGGGGGATCAGGAGGATCAGCCTTAAATCGCATGATCCAGTCCAAAATCAGGGGCGTGGAATTTATCGCGTTGAATACGGACTTGCAAGCCCTGCATTACTGTCTGGCGCCGCAAAAAATGCAGCTTGGCAAGAGCATCACCCGCGGCCTTGGCGCCGGTATGGATCCGGAACTGGGACGTCGCGCCGCGGAAGAGTCGCAAAACGAAGTGCGCGACATGCTTAAGGGCGCGGACATGGTGTTTATTACTTGCGGACTGGGCGGAGGTACCGGCTCCGGCGCATCTCCCTTAATTGCGGAACTCGCGCGCGACTCCGGAGCGCTTACTGTTGGCGTGGTAACCAAACCCTTTGCTTTTGAGGGCTCGCAACGGCGCGAGATCGCCGAGAAAGCCCACGAGGAGCTCATGGATAAGGTGGATACTATTATTACTATTCCCAATGATCGGATTTTGCAGATCATTGATAAGAAGACCAGTATTCTAGAGGCTTTTAATACAGTTGACGATGTCTTGCGCCAAGGCGTGCAAGGAATTTCCGAGCTTATTACAGTGCCGGGCCTTATTAATGTGGATTTTGCCGACGTAAGAGCAATCATGGCCCATGCCGGTTCGGCCTTAATGGGTATTGGGCGGGCCGCTGGCGAAAACCGGGCGATTGAAGCGGCCAAGGCCGCGATTGCCTCGCCCTTGCTGGAAGTTTCTATTGATGGAGCTAAAGGTGTGCTCTTTACCATTGCCGGCGGCTTATCCATGAGCATGCACGAAGTGAATGAAGCTGCTAAATTAATTACCGGGAATGCTGATCCCGGTGCAAAAGTTATTTTTGGCGCTGTGCTTGATGAGTCCTTAAAAGATGAATTGAAGATCACAGTCATTGCTACCGGCTTTGCGGGCGGTCAAGTGAGCGTGCCTTTCCTAGCGCAGAAATCCGCACCGCTTCCGACGCGTACTAGTTATTTTCCGCCCAAACCCGCGCTAAAAGAAGAAAAAATTGCCAAAGCTTTTGAATCTAGACCCTTAAAACGCGAGGAGTCAAAAAGCGTGCCAACGCAATCATCAAAGCCAGCCTCCGCTCAAGAGGAAGAAGATTTGGAAATACCCGCATTTATTCGCAGAAAATTAGGAAACTAACTCTCGTTTCCGTGAAAAAAAGAGAACGCCTCTAATTTTGCTTTGCAAAATTTAGAAGTGTTCTCTTTTTGCGAGTGGTTATCCACAGTGCATAATACAAAGTTCTGAAATCGTAAAATAAACGCCGCAATTAAAGGGTTTTTTCAAAATTTGACAGCCTCTCCTAGTGCGGGCGTACAATAGATAGTGCGTAAGAGAAAGAGGGGAATTTTTTTATCTCTAAATAGGCCGCAGATATTTTATCTATGACCCCCACTATCACCTCATTAGACCAAAACAAAATCAGTCAGTTTACCCAAATTGTTACCAAAGAAGAAATTTGGCGCGAAGGTCGGGAGCTGGGTTTTGTTGATAATGCCATTCGGGTTATTGAAAAGCGCTATCTTGTGCGCAATGAACAAGGAGAAATTATTGAAACGCCCAAAGGCATGTTTAGGCGCATTGCCAAGGCTTTAGCCGAAGTGGAGATAAGATATGGCGCGACAGAGGAGCAGGTCAAATACTGGGAAGAAGAGTTTTATAGTCTGCTGTCCCGTTTTGAATTCACGCCAGCCGGGCGAACCATTACCAATGCGGGCGGACCAACGCGCGTAGTGGCCAACTGCATTGTCTTGCATTTTGAAGACAGCATGGACGGTATTTTCTCCACTCTCCGCGACGCCTCACTGCTCCAGCAAGCCGGATCGGGTTTAGGCTTTGCTTGGCATCTCTTGCGGCCGGCTGGTACCGTGACCGTTGCCTCGCGCGGCCAGGCTTCCGGACCAGTTTCGTTCTTGCACGCTTACAATACTGCGTTTGGGGTAATAAAACAGCAAGGCCGGCACGGCGCCAATATGGGAGTTATGCGCGTTGACCATCCGGACATCCTGGAGTTTATTGAATGCAAACGCAAAGAGGGGATACTCGCGAATTTTAACGTGTCAATATCTTTGACTGACGAATTTATGCAAGCAGTCAAAGCTGATAAACCGGAGCCGTGGCTTTGTGAGTGGAGGGGTAACAAGATGAAGCCGCGGCTTGTCAAGCGCAACAATCGCGGGGCCTATATTTCTCATGAAGAGGTCAATATCACGGCTCGCGAGCTCATGGATAAAATAGTTGAGTCAGCATGGGGGAATGGCGAGCCCGGCGTGCTTTTTCCGGATGAAGCGAATAGAACAAATCCGGTGCCGCACTTGGGACGCTTGGAGGCAACTAATCCATGCGGTGAACAATTTTTGCACGATGGCGATGTTTGCAATCTTGGTTCTATTAATTTGGCCCGGTTTGTCAAAGCTGGCCAGATTGAAGAAGAGCGTCTGCAATACGCCACCTCTCTTGCCGTGCGCATGCTTGATAACGTTATTGATGTCTCTGATTTTCCCGTGGCTAAAATCAACGACCGCTTCCGCGACAATCGCCGGGTAGGTTTGGGTATCATGGGTTTTGCCGACATGCTGTATCAATTGGGTCTTGCTTATAATTCGGAGGAGGGACTGAAGACGGCAGAACGGGTTATGCAAATCGTTAATGACGCCGCCCACACGACTTCAGAAGAGTTAGCTCAACAGAAGGGGATCTTTCCCAATTGGGAGAAAAGTATTTTTGGTCCGCAAGGCGAGAATCGTCCGCGCCGCAATGCGGCCCTAACCACGGTGGCTCCGACCGGTTCCATCTCCATGTTTTTTGATTGTTCCTCCGGAGTAGAACCGTTTTTTGCCTTGGCTTATTATAAGGAAGTTATGGGCGGCGAACGCCTGCCATATTTCAATACGTATTTCGAGGAGGCCTTGCACAGCCGTGGATTGTATTCCGATGAGTTACTGCAAGACGTGCTCAAGACCGGCACAATCCAGCACCGCACCGATTTGCCTGAGGATTTACGCAAAACCTTTGTAACAGCCATGGATATCTCTGCCGAGGATCATATTCGAATGCAAGCCGCCTTTCAAAAGCATACGGACAATTCCATCTCCAAGACCATTAATTTTAAAAATAGCGCGACAAAACAAGAGGTGCATGCCGGCTATATGCTGGCTTGGGAGCTGGGGTGCAAGGGTTGCACCGTGTACCGTGACGGCTCGCGCGACGAGCAAGTGCTTAATTTGAATACGCGCAAGGAAGAAAAAACAACTGGAACGGCTGAAGCAACCGCCCAGACAATCCATGTGCTTGAGCCGCGTCCGCGTCCAGAAGTTTTACGAGGCACTACTTACAAGCTCAAAACCGCCTATGGCAATCTTTACATTACTATCAATGAAGATGGCAATGGCCCCTTTGAGGTATTTTCACAAATGGGCAAGGCCGGCGGATTTTTTGCCGCGAACTTAGAGGCAATTTGCCGCATGATCTCCCTGTCTCTGCGCTCCGGCGTGCATATAGAATCTGTTATTCGGCAACTGAAGGGCATTCGCGACCCCCAGCCAATCTGGCACAAGGGAGAAATGATTCTTTCTTTGCCTGATGCTATCGGTCAAATTTTGGAAAAGCACATTAAGTCTCCTCAAAATAGATTAGATTTGCAATGGGGGCAAAGCAGTGATGAACTGCAAAAACCGGTGCGCCTCGTGCTTGAAAAAGGCACAAGTGGAGTGCTAGATAACGGATTCGCCCCAGCCTGTCCCGATTGCGGCGGCGTATTGGCTTGGCAAGAAGGTTGCGCCAAATGCGGAACCTGCGGGTTTTCAAGATGCGGGTAACAGATAGCGTGATAAACATATGGTGCTCTATAAATGTAATCAATGTAAAAAAGAGATTGATAGCTGGAAAAACGATGATTCTCTCTATTTAAGCGGAAAGCATTGGACGATTCACTTATGTGCTAAGTGCGGAAATGGGATAGTGGCGGCTTTAAAGAGAAAGAAGTTGATCACTAAAACAAAATAAAAAGTTTATGTTATAATCAACCCACTCGGTGGGCTGGGCCGTTGTGTCCGGCGACCAAGGATAACTGTCACTTATCCTAGAGGGGTCCGACTCCCCTACGGTCCGCCACCGAGTTGTGTGGATAACTACAGTTGACACATTTCATAAAATTTGCTATCTTATAATAAAGTGACAGTTATCCTTGGTTGTTGGGATCTCGGATCCCAAAAAGGAGCCCTGAAAGGGCTTCTTTCGTTATCATATAAAACTGCCCCCACCTGTGTGTTATAATGAAACACTATGGATCATGGGTTGACGATGATTTATTGGGGCTATGGCAAGGGCAAGAGCACTGCCGCCATAGGCCTTGCTTTGCGGGCGCTTGGCCAAGGCCAGCGCGTGCTTTTTATTCAATTTATAAAAGGCGAGTGGCATACGGGCGAGATGACAATGTTTGAAAAAATAACTGAATGGCAAGAACGCGGCGAACTTCCTAAAGGTGCCTACTTTGAATTCTATTCCATGGGGCGAGGTTTTGTGCGCATCATGGGCGACAAAAAGCCCATTGAAGAACATAAGGAAGCCGCGCGCGAAGGATTGGCATACGCACGTACAAAGCTAAGCTTTGTACAATCGGAACAATGCTTAGCTTTTGATGTGGTGATTCTTGATGAAATATTATCAGCGGTAGACAGCATGTTGCTCACAGCTGATGATATTAAAGAGCTTATCCGTGTCAAATCACCGCAAGTGCATCTCCTTCTGACCGGCCACAAAGAGTACCCGGAGCTTGCGGAGTTAGCCGACCTTGTCACGCGCATGGAAAAGGTGAAACACCCGTACGATCAGGGATTATTAGCCCAGCGGGGTGTAGATTTTTAATAGCTATGGATTTTGCTAAAATAGTCCTAGAACACGTTTCAAAAATTCCTTGCGGCAAGGTGCTGACTTATAAAGAACTCGCTTCTGCCACGGGTCGTCCGCGGGCCTATCGTGCCGTAGGCAATGCTCTGCACCATAACCCAAGACCTCTTGAAGTGCCTTGCCATCGCGTGATAAAATCTGATGGCAGAGTAGGGGGCTATATCTATGGGTCAAAAAAGAAAATTGGACTTTTACGTCAAGAAGGCATTAAAATAGAGCACGGCCGCATTAGAAATTTCACAAAGTAAAAATAATTTTTATGTCTGAATTACGCAAAGCAGTTTTAGCTTCCATTATAATTAGTTTAGTGATTGGGCTAACTGCTGGCGGAACCGCCGGAATTTTGGTTTCGCAAATCCCAGATCTCAATATACCCACATCTCTCAATAATATTTTGTGGCCACCTATAGCGCGTCGTACGCCAGCACGCGAGCCATCTGGCGCGGGAGCAGTGCCGGAGCGTCCGCCCGCGACCGATGAAGAGGCCGCCACTATTGATGTGGTGCGCCGTGTCTCGCCCGCAGTAGTGTCAATTGTCATCTCTAAAGAAGTTGCTGTGAGAGATAATGGCTCATTGTTCCCTAATGATTTTTTCAGCGGGCTCGGTTTTCCTTTTGAAATTGAAATTCCATCCCCGTCAACTCCTTCGCAACCCTCTGCGCCGCCGGTAAAAAGGCAAGTCGGGGGCGGCAGCGGATTTATTGTTAGTGCTGATGGCTTGATCACTACCAACAAGCACGTGGTCTCCGACAAGAACGCAGAATATACTGTAGTAACTGCGGATGGCCGTCGCTTTGAAGCCAAAGTTTTAGCAACTGACCCGTTTGTTGACCTTGCCTTGCTGAAAATTGAGGCGCGTAATTTGCCAACTGTCAGGCTTGGCGATTCGGATAGGATACGACTGGGTGAAACTGTAATTGCCATTGGCAATGTGCTCTCCGAGTTTCCCAATACCGTTACCAAAGGCGTTATTTCCGGAGTCAATCGCCGCGTGACTGCCGGAGGTCCGCTCGGCGCCGAAGTTATTGAAGAAGCGCTTCAAACTGACGCGGCCATCAATCCCGGAAACTCCGGCGGCCCGCTTGTCAATTTGCGCGGAGAAGTTATTGGTATCAATACCGCCGTTTCCCAAGCCGGACAGTTGGTTGGTTTTGCCATACCGGTGAATGTTGCAAAACCGGTGATTGAAAGCGTTAAGAAATCCGGGCGCATCGTAAGGCCTTGGCTCGGAGTTCGCTATGTGCTTATTACCCCCGAATTAAAAAATGAAAATCAATTGCCCGTGGACTATGGCGCGCTTGTGGTGCGCGGCGAACGCCAGACTGATCTCGCAGTGGCGCCGTCTTCGCCAGCCGATAAAGCGGGGTTACAGGAAAATGATATTATATTAGAAATTGATGGACAGAAAATTAATTCTGACAACCCTTTAGCTCGCCAGATTCAAAGACATAAACCAGGCGATAAGATCAAGCTGAAAATTCTGCGCAAAGGTGAAACGCTGGAGGTGGAAGTTGTGCTTGAGGAGATAAAGCAATAGGGAATGAAATCCCGTTAGAAGCCGCGGTCGCGTTATGTCGAAAATCCTGTATAATTGTAAGAAGTTAATCCTTATAAAGACTAACTTAGCAGGGCGGTGTGACCGCGACCTGCTTCTAACGGGATGAAGCGCACAAAAATCGTCTGTACTCTTGGCCCTGCTTCAGAAGACCCCGCTACTATAGAGGCTCTTGTTAAAGCTGGCTGCAATGTTGTGCGTCTTAACATGTCGCATGGCGATTATGATTGGCATGAGTGTGCCATTAAAAATGTTCGCGCCGCGGCAAAGAAGACGGGAGAGCCAGTGGCTATTGTTTTAGATTTGCAGGGGCCCAAGGTGCGGCTAGGCGAAGTTCACAATTCACAATTCACAATTCACAGTGGCGATCGTGTGGTGTTTACGACATCCAAAGTTGTCATTCCGAGGAGCCACAAGGCGACGAGGAATCCCGTCGGTAAAAGCATGGGATCCTTCACTGCGTTCAGGATGACGTCATCTAAAATCCCCATTGCCATGCCAAATTTTCACAAATATGTGCGCAGGGGATCGCATTTACTCATTGCTGACGGAACCATTGAATGCGTGGTAGAACGTGTGGTTGGTCATGATATTCAGACGAAGATCATCTTGGGCGGTGAATTAAAATCGCACAAAGGCATCGCTATTGCCGGCGTCTCTCTTCCCCTACCTTCTCTTACCGCAAAAGATAAGCGCGATGTGCAGTGGGCGCGCGTGCAGGACATTGATTTTGTGGCGCTTTCATTTGTAAAGCGCGTCGAGGATGTACGGGCCTTGCGGAAAAAGCTTAGCTTTGGCCCGCGGCGCAACACGAAAGCTAAGCTTTGGATGCCTGCCATTATCGTCAAAATTGAAACCCGCGAAGCCGTGCGTAATTTTAATGAAATTTTATGCGAGGCCGATGGCGTGATGATTGCTCGCGGCGATCTGGCGCTCGCTACCTCGCCCGAAGAAGTGCCGATTATCCAAAAAGAGATTATTGAAAAATGCCGTCAGAGCTCCGTGCCGGTTATTGTCGCGACCGAAATGCTGGCCTCCATGGAACATAGCCCGCGCCCGACTCGCGCGGAAGCCTCGGACGTCGCCAATGCCGTGATTGATCATACGGACGCAGTCATGCTCTCGGGCGAAAGTGCCACAGGACAGTATCCTGTTGAAACGGTCGCCACCATGGCGCACATCATTAAGAAAACCGAGCAGTCGCGGTTTGATAATTTGCCAATTGACCCAAGGCTAAGCCTTGGGGATAAAAGATTTAGTTTTGGACAGGGTGAAACAGAAATCGCTCTAGCCGCTTCGGTCCTTGCGCGCACAAAAGGCGCGGCCGCAATCGTGGCCAGCTCTCTTACTGGACACATTGGCCGCTTGCTCTCGAGTTACCGTAGCGAGATATTTCTTTTTATAGGTTCGCCAATCCCGCACGTGGTACGCGAGCTCAATCTCTCTTGGGGCGTGCGGCCATTTTATGTGCCAAAAGCGAAGACGATGGACGCGCTTTTAAAATATTTACTTGCTCACGCGCGTCAAAGTGGACTTAAAAAAGGATCTAAAGCGGTATTTGTCGGGAGCAAAAAACTCGCTCCGCACGCGTCAGATTTACTCGGAACCCAGATACTCTAAAATATGTCCACCATTGCCCAACATCCCCGCGCAAAACTTGATTACGACATTTCTAAAACTTATGAGGCCGGTCTTGTGCTTTCCGGTCCGGAAGTAAAATCCGTGCGCAACGGCGATGTCTCCTTAAAAGGCGCTTACGCTACCTTAAAAGCCGGCGAGCTTTGGCTCCTGAATGCTCATATCGGCCCTTACAAAAAAGCTGGTGGCCTGGTAAATTATGAACCAACTAAAAGCCGCAAGCTTTTACTGCATAAACGTGAATTAGCTGAACTTATCGGCGCTCTCCATACCCAACACTTGACACTTGTCCCCATTTCCATATATACTAGGGGACGTCGCATTAAGGTTGAGATTGGGCTGGCGCGCGGCCGCAAAAAATACGAAAAACGCGAGATCCTTAAAAAACGGACCATACAAAAGGAAATCCGCCAGACCCTTCGCCAAAAAGTATAAGGGGATGTTTGGCTTCGATGGAAAGAAGCACGCAGGCGTGCAAGTAGAGCGGGCAAGCAAGCTCTTAAATACCCTTGCAATCCAATACGTGCCAACGTATTATCAACTGTCAGGAACGCCTTTCGCGTTCCTGCATTTGCTCACGCTTAACGCTTGAGCACAGGAGCTCCTGATTCCTCTAGGGAAGCACTCCTGTTATTAGGGGATAGGAAGTAAGGCCAGCTTCTAGCCTTGCTTCGGACTTGGCCAGAAGCTAGACAGTGTTGAATTTGTATTCTTTAGCATACTGTGACCCTTAAAAGAATACTAAACTTGTAGTGCGCGGGCGTGCGACTCTTTTCAGACAGGGGTTCGATACCCCTCATCTCCAAACGCAGTGCACCTTATGTGGAATGCGTTTGGAGTGAGGTGAGCGAACCGGGAAGGGTTCGGGAAACGGGAGTTTCCCGTAGCGGAAAGATTAAAACCGAGGGGTTTTAAAGCGCAGCCGTAGGCGAGCAGTGAGATACCCCTCATCTCCAAGCGCAGTGCACCCTGTGTGGAATGCACTTGGATGGGAGCGGGTCGTTATAAATTCATAAATTCAGACCAGATGCGCATATCACGAAGAAAGCCTAAAAAAATTGCCGGCCCGATTGTCCGCTATAATGAATGGATTCGCACTCCGCAAGTTCGCGTTCTTGACGAAACCGGGCAGCACCTGGATGTTATGGACACGCCAAAGGCTCTGGCCCTAGCTCGGGAAAAAGGACTTGATCTTGTAGAAATCAATCCTGGCGCACAGCCCCCGGTTGTCAAAATCATTGCTTACGGCCAATTCAAGTATCAAAAGGAAAAAGAAATGCGCAAGCAAAAGGCGCATGCTAAAGCTGTTGAAGTTAAGGGTGTGCGACTGTCGCTACGCATTGGCAAACATGATTTAGATGTTAGAAAAGAGCGGGCCCAGAGTTTTATGGCGGACGGTAATCGTGTGCGGATTGAGATCATATTGAGAGGTCGTGAGCAGCAACATGCTGATCTGGCTCGGAAAATTTTGGAAGATTTTGTCTCTTCCTTGCCCGACATCCGCATAGATCAGCCCTTGGAGCGGCAAGGCGGCGTGCTCTCCATGGTCGTGGCGAAAAAATAAGGTATGAATCCCGTTAGAAGCCGCGGTCGCGTGCTATGTGCGGGAATATTCAAAAGGTCAAGTTATTTGTTTTTAAATAATACATAATTAGGCAGGTTAGCTGACCGCGACCTGCTTCTAAACGGGATGAAGTTAAAAACCCATAAAGCAATTGCAAAACGATTCAAAGTCACAAAGAGTGGCAAAGTTTTGATTCGCAAAGGCGGCCAAGATCATTTTAATGCCCGCGAATCCGGCAAGGTAACACGGATGAAAAGGCGAGACATTGCGCTGTCGGACAGTCATGCGTGCAATGTAAAACAGTTGATGCCTTATAATTAATTGTGTACGAATCCACGAATGTTGCACGAATATTACGAATTCGTTGTATTCGTACGATGATTCGGTGATTCGTACACAGAGTGAAGTGATATGCCACGAGTAAAACGCGGAACCCATCGTGTAAAAAGACGCAAAAAATATCTTCAGGCTACTAAGGGTTATAAATGGGGGCGCAAGTCCAAAATAACCCTCATGAAGCCAGCCATGCTTAAGGCTGGAGCCCATGCCTATGCTGATCGCCGGCGCAAAAAGCGCGAGTTCCGCGCGCTTTGGAATATTCGCATCAACGCCGCGGCGCGGGATGAGGGCATGAAATACTCCACGCTTATCTCCGCTCTGCATAAGAAAGGGATTGCGCTTGACCGCAAAGCACTTTCTACGCTTGCGATTGAATATCCTCAAGTATTTGCAAAAGTTGTATCTTCCGTGAAATAATATGGTAGCCGCAGGTCTTTAGCCTGCGTATTAGGGCCGTTGGTGTAGCCCGGTCTAACACGTCTCCCTGTCACGGAGAAGATCACGGGTTCAAATCCCGTACGGCCCGCCAATTTTCAGAATTCGGATTTTGGGCGATTGTTGCCTCGCCCCGCCAGAGGCGGGGCTCGGCTTCGGCAAGGATTTTGAAGGGATTTTTGAAATC